>Ga0209582_1000146_pt1 | contig 69720 bp, 55 predicted proteins | sample KloWWTmetKNB5Kit_FD_187176 | JGI IMG/M metagenome (GOLD analysis project Ga0209582, IMG submission 187176) | Active sludge microbial communities from Klosterneuburg, Austria, studying microevolution and ecology of nitrifiers - Klosterneuburg... | ecosystem: Engineered > WWTP > Aerobic digester >...
AAAAAAGGTAGCCCGGAACAATGCCCAGGCTACACAGGATAGTGCTTTGCAGCAACTTCCTTTGGAGGTTTAAAGATAGTTGAAAATAAATCGACAGGACACTTGCATGTTAACACAGTACCTGCGTGCGCCACCCGCACCACATAAGCCCCCGGTGCCAGCGCCCCGGCGGGCAGGGTATACTGCTCCGCGCCAGCAGGCCACTCTACTTGCCACACCAAGCGCCCACTGCCATCATGGATGTACAGTTCTGTGTTTGAGAGCGGCGCTGGAGCCGAGAATACCGTGGAACCCGCGCTGGGGTTGGGCGCGATCTGTAGCGGTTGCGGTTGGTCGGCTTCCTGTTCGTGTATGCCCACGTTCAAACCATACAGCCGACTGATTAAACGCTGTGAAGTATCGTTGGTAGTGCCATCATCATAACCATGGTAAGCCCCATAGATGTAGTAGCTGCCATCCATGGCCGGGGTAATGCCCACGATGAACTTGTAAGGGTATTGTTGAAATCCATCCTCGTAGGCACCGCAACCGTTGCTGTTGAAATAGCCATCCAGCAGGTTCCCGGCGGTATCCACCATGGCAATGCCTCCGCGGGTTTCACCGTCAATTTGATCAAAGCTCCCTGTAATGGCCAATTTGTCCGGGCCTATGGGCTGGATGCCAAGTACCGATGGAGTGGCCAAGTGGTGATAGGTGGATCTGAATGCGAGGTGATTGTTGAATGTCGGATCAAGTTGACCATCGGGAAGCAACCGGATCAAGGAGAGCGTATCTGGGCTACCTACAAAGTGGTACCGCCCACCGCACACCACTTTGCCGTCTGACTGGGGATGGTAGCTGTACGTGTAACAGTAGTCGAGAAAGGGGGCATTGAAGGTGGTGTCCAAGGCACCGTCCGAATCCACCCGGAAGAGGATGGATACATTTCTCCCTTGGACCATGCCCCCACTGCCGTTGCAAATGAATTTGCCATCGGGCAATTCCTTAAAGCGGACGATCGGCCCCTCGGACTGGCGGTGGATACGGGTGGTATCCAACGAGCCATCGTTGTTCAGCCAAATGAGACTGTACCAGCCCACAAAGCCGCGCACAGAATCCCTAACCTGGTCCAAACCACTGATCAAAACCCGGCCGTCCGGGAAGACGTGGAAATCACCACCTTGAAAGATGGAATAAAGGGGCTGGTTTAATGCGTTGAAGTTGTTGTCCAAAGCACCGTCATCCAACCAAGAGCGGCGGATGCCTTGCCCATTGCCTGCATAGAAACGGTCCGCACCCCATGGAACTATCTTACCGCCCATGTACCCATAGGCTGGGAAGGTTGAGTTAACGGCGCCATCGGCAGTTAGTAAAATGCCGCCTCGAAGATCAAACTGTGAAGGGTAGTACATCGAACCGGATACGATGATCTCTCCGTCAGGTCGCTCCAGAATAGAGCCAATTCCTTGTTGTTGTATGGTCGTCCGGAAATTGGGGTCCAGATCGAACGGCTGCTGCGCGGCCGCTACCGTGGCGGCCCAGAGGGCCGCCACGGTCAGCTTCCGCAGGCTCATTGCTTCACCACCAATTTGGCGGTACCCACGGTGTTCCCGCCGTTCACCAGTTCGATGGTGTAGGTTCCCGGTGCCAAGCGGCGGGTGTCGTACACGGCTTGGCCTTCGGTGCTGGAGATCGGGATCATCTCCACCTCGCGGCCGGTGGCATCGCGTTCGGATGAATGAATTGGTCTTCCCATGGTCGGTTTTTGTTTGTTCTCAAAGCTATGGTCCGCGAAGGTGTTCAGCAAGCAGTGCTTGATCGGAATGTGCCACGGATATACAGGTCCGAGCGTATTGCGTTTCCGATAAGGGGGCATGCACGTTGAGGTGAGCCAACGGATCGTCATCATTGATCTTTTCTTCCCTGATCGGCTTCGATCTATTCTTGCCATGCTCCCGGCCTCCCAAAAGCAAAGCCACCGTCCCGCCCCATTTTCACCACCGCCGCTTCCTGCGTAGCTTTGAACTCCTTTTTAGCATGCTGCGCCACCTATCGATTCCTCTCATTTTGGGCCTCGGTTGCTCCGCCATGGCGCAACAGAAGGAGAGCATCTACGACGATGCCTCGCGCACGCTCTATGCCCATGAGATGTACGGTGGTGCGCTGGTACATGGCGACGGCTGGGGCATCACCTTCCAATACGGCAAATACGTCACGGCCAAGAACCGTAACATGGTCGGCATCGACATCGTGTCGATGAAGCACCCCAAGGAGATCAAGAGCTTCAACCCGAACTACCAGGATGCGCGGGGCTATTTCTACGGGAAGCTCAACAGCATGATCATCATCCGGCCCACCATCGGCCGCAAGCACCGCATCGCGGAGAAGATCCGCAAGAGCGCCGTGGAGGTGAACTACGTGTGGGGCATCGGCCCTTCGCTGGGTTTGCTGAAGCCGGTCTACCTGCAGATCGGAAAGCCGGACTACCCCTACCAGACCATCGTTACGGAGCGTTACGACCCGAATGTCCATTTTGCCGATAACATTTTCGGTCGCGCCTCCTGGTTCAAGGGCGTGGGCGAGATGAAGGTCTACCCCGGGCTCTTTGGCCGCTTCGCTTTCAATTTCGAATATGCCGGTAACAACGCGGGTATCCGCGCTTTGGAGGCGGGTGTTTCCATGGATGCCTACGGGAAGAAGCTCCCGATCATGGCTGACCTGGAGGATGAGGGCATCAACAAGCAGTTTTTTCTGGAATTGTACATAGCGGTGCACTTCGGTGCGAAGAAGATAAGATGAGCGAGATCGCGGAAGGCACGGCCGTGGAACAGCCCCGCCGCAAGCCGGATTGGTTAAGGGTGAAGCTGCCCAACGGGGAGAATTTCAAGAAGGTACGGGCGATCGTGAGCGAGCATAAGCTGCACACGATCTGCCAAAGCGGCAATTGCCCCAACATGGGCGAGTGCTGGGGCGCGGGCACGGCCACCTTCATGATCCTGGGGAACATCTGCACCCGTTCCTGCGGTTTTTGCAACGTGGCCACCGGCAGGCCCGAGGAAGCGGATCCCTTCGAGCCCGCCCGCGTGGCCCGCTCCGTGGAGCTGATGGGCGTGAAGCACTGCGTGATCACCTCCGTGGACCGCGACGACATGCCGGACGGGGGCGCCAACATCTGGGCGAAGACCATCCGCTCCGTGCGCCGCCGCAGCCCGCAGACCAAGTTGGAAACGCTGATCCCGGATTTCAAAGGCGAATGGCATAACCTGACCATCGTGCTGGAGGAACGACCGGAAGTGCTCAGCCACAACGTGGAGACCGTGCGTCGCCTAACGCGTATCGTGCGCGTCCAGGCCAAGTATGACCGGAGCCTTGAAGTGCTGATGCGCTCCAAGAAATTCGGACTGCGCACCAAGAGCGGCATCATGCTCGGCCTTGGTGAGGAGGACCATGAAGTGCTGGAGACGATGGATGATCTGCACAGCGTGGGCTGTGATGTGGTCACTATCGGGCAGTACCTGCAGCCCACCAAGAATCATCTGCCGGTGGTGGAATTCGTGCATCCGGACCGCTTCGCCTTCTTCCGCGAGGAAGGCCTGAAGCGCGGCTTCCGCTTTGTGGAAAGCGGCCCGTTGGTACGCAGCAGCTACCATGCGGAAAAGCACGTTCACTGAACACGGGCGAACCATTCCACCCGCCACCTGTTCGCTCATCACAAACAAGTATTACAAGAAATGACCAAGCTTCGCATCGCCATCAATGGTTTTGGCCGGATCGGCCGCATCACCACCCGCATCCTCCTGGAGCGCAACGATGTGGAACTGGTTGCCGTGAACGATCTCACCGATACCAAGACCCTCGCACACCTCTTCAAGTACGATTCAGTACATGGTGTCTATAAGGGTGAAGTAGGGCATGACGCTGATTCGCTGCAGATCGATGGCAACGTCATTAAGGCCTTCTCCGAGAAGGACCCTTCGGCATTGCCATGGGCCAAGCTCGGCATCGATGTGGTGATCGAGTGCACGGGCCTCTTCCTCACGCGGGAGAAGGCTTCCGGGCACTTGAAGGCCGGGGCGAGAAAGGTGGTGCTCTCCGCTCCTGCAAAAGAGGAAGGGATACGCACCGTGGTCCTCGGCGTGAATGAGGATAAGCTTGATGGAAACGAGGACATCGTTTCCAACGCCTCCTGCACCACCAACTGTGCCGCACCCATGGTGCAGGTGGTCCAGGAATTGTGCGACATCGAGAGCGGCTACATCACCACGGTGCATGCTTATACCAGCGATCAACGGTTGCACGACGCCCCGCACCGGGACTTGCGCCGGTCGCGCGCGGCGGCCGTCTCCATGATCCCTACCACTACCGGTGCGGCCAAAGCCATCACCAAGATCTTCCCCGAACTGAAAGGGAAGCTCGGCGGCGCCGGGATCCGCGTGCCGGTTCCTAACGGCTCCATCACGGACCTCACCTGCCATGTGAATAGGGTGGTGACCGCTGAAGCGCTCAATGCCCGGTTCAAGGAGCTTGCCGAGGGAAAGTTGAAGGGCATCCTGCGTTACACCGAGGACCCGATCGTGAGCGTGGACATCGTGGGTGACCCTGCCAGCTGCATTCTGGACGGACTGCTCACCAGCGTGGTCGGTGGCAGCGTGAAGGTGATGGGCTGGTACGACAACGAATACGGCTTCAGCAGTCGCCTCGCCGATCTGGTGATGCTGGTGGGAAAGAAGCGCTGAGTTCCTGATCTACTTGGCTGGTCCGCCGCTCACCTGCCGATCGTCCTGCATGAGGTCGGTCTCTGAGCGCTTCATCAGGCGCATGCCGCTTTCATCGAACACGGCGTAGGTGAACCAGGTGATCCAATCGCCGAGGTTGATGTAACGGCTACCAGCGGCGACCTCCATGTCCACAGGTAGGTGCCGATGGCCGAAGATGAAGAAGTCATAATGCTCCTTCTTCAGGAGGTCCCTGCAGTATTGCACTAACCACTCCTGATCATCGCCGAGCCATTTGCGGTCGTTGTCATAGCTCTTCTTGCGGCTTCTCCCGCTCCAGAAATGCGCGATACCCAAGCCCAAGTTGGGGTGCAAACGCGCAAAGCACCATTGCATGAAGGGATTCCGAAAGATCCCCTTCATGAACTTGTATCCATGATCCCCGGGACCCAGCCCATCGCCATGACCGATGTACAGACGCTTGCCGTTCCATTCGCGGACGATAGGAAGTTGGTGCAACGTCACGCCGGTCTCCTTCGGCAAGTAGTCGAAGGCCCACATGTCGTGGTTGCCGATGTGGATGTGGACGGGGATACCGCGGTCGTGCAGCTCCGCCAGCTTGCCCAGTAGCCGGGTGAAGCCGCGTGGCACCACCTGCTTGTACTCAAACCACATGTCGAAGAGATCTCCGAGGATGTGCATCTCCGTGGCATCAAGTGCTGCCTGCTCCAAAAAGCGCACGATGCGTTTCTCCCGCGCAACGCTGCTTGCATGGTCGGGCACTCCGAGGTGGAAATCGGAGAGGAAGTAGATCTTGGAGGTAGTCATTGGTTAACCGCGGAGCACGCGGAGGGCGCAAAGAAACGCTGCCGGAGGGAGTTGAGCGCTGAAGCTCCAGCCTTGTGCCGCATTGAGATCCGCGAAGATCCCCTCTTTCAGCGTCATCTGCGTTCCATCAATGAGGCAACTTACGCAACGCCTGTGTGGGATCCAATTTCTCCAACGCCAGCACGATACGGATACGGTCCCCGAAGTTGAAGCCGCGCAGGTCCTGCTCTTTTTGGATGTCCTTCGAGAAGGCCAGCGGTACCCAGATCTCGGCGATGTCACGCCAGATCCGGATGCCAAGGCCCACTTCCCAATTGCCGCGCCAATCGGTGGTCTTGCCATCTTGGGTAATGAAGGTCACCGGCGCGGCACCGTAATTCGCAAAAGCCGTAAGCGGCAGTGCAAAGGGGAAGTCCACGTTCATGTTCAACGCCGCGATCCAGGTGTCCGAGGTGCCCAGGGCCGTCGGTGTCCGGAATCCACCTTGGTCGATGTTGAACTGCACGGCGGTATTCTGCCCAACGTATTGCCTGTCGAAATACAGGTGGTCGTAGAGCAGGTCGCTGCTGCCCCAGTACATGCGCCAGCCCATCTCGGGGCGCATCAATGAGCGGTCCTTATCCAGGAAAGTGCCTGCGAAAGCACGGAAGGAGACCCGGTGCTTCTTGGCGTCATAGATCGCGCTCCAGGTGGCGTCCAGTGAAAGACGGCTGAAGACCTCGCTGTTCAAGGATGTAACGGTGATGTCAAAGGGATTGAAGCCGGATTTCCTGGAGAAGTTCGCGCTCAGCTCATGATAGACGGACCTGCTGGTGCTGTTGATCGGCAGATCATTGGTCGGAGTGCGATAGGTCCCTTCGGCATGGTTCCACAAGATCACGCTCCGGTAGCGCAGGTAGGCTTCGGGGCCGGTGGGCTTCAGCCTCGGATCGAACTGGATGCTGGGCACTACACGTTGATACCATTGCTCCACATCACTCACGTTGTAAAGCGATGCCGCAAAGCCGGAGATGCCGATATGCACATTGCGCAGGACGCCACTTCGGAGCCGGTCCTCGTTCCACATTATCCTGGCACCTCCGGCCAGCCTTCCGCTGGAGAAGCCATAAAGAGGCGCTGCGGCCCATTCGAAACGTTGCGAGGGATACAACGTGTTGTACAGCGCCAGCCCGGCCATAAAGCCGTCGTGCGTGTTGTAGCCGATCACGGGGAACCAGAAGATGCTTCTGCGGTCTTCGCGTTCCAACCGCCCGAAGAACTTGACCGAAGGAAGGCGTGTTCTTTTCAGCAGCCCGAAGGAGCGTACCTCATCGTCACGCCGGTCAATGTCCATGGTGCGAGCGTCCACGTCGATGCGCACACGGTCCGCATTGGACCATGGCAGCGAGACGGTGTTCTTTCCATGCTCGCTGTCGATCCAAGTGGTGCCCAAGCTGTCCGTGCCGTTCCAAGCCGTGACCGGAAAGGGAAATCCTGAAACTGCGGTGGACCGATACGTGAGTTGATCCCCCTTCAGCTTCCGGGCCTTCGCGTTGGGCTTGTCCGCAGTTCCGATCAATTCCCCGAAGCACCAATTGAGATTCTTGCCGCTGGCTTTTTCATAGCTGGCCTGTACATCGGCTGGTTGTGGATGCTTCCACGCCCATTCGTTGAAATAGGCTTGGGTGCAGGAGTCGAAACGGTCGGCTCCGAGGTCATGGTAGAGCTGGTCGAAGATGAGCGCGGTCTTGGCATAGACCGTGACGCCGTAGCCTATTTCCGTGAACGCGGTGGATTTGCTCCCGGTCGGGGAGTCCCAATTCCGCCGGGCATTCAGCCGGTACAGCAGTTCGTTCTGCCGGTAGGGGATACTTTTCCCACCGGTCAGAATGCCCAAGGGGATACCTTGCACGTCGGTCGACTTCCTATTGGGATAGCGCTCGCCCAGATAGCGCTGCTCGAAGAAGCTGTTCATGCCCTCGTCCATCCACGGGTGATCACGCTCGTTGCTGGCGAGCATGCCGTAGAACCAATTGTGCCCCACTTCGTGCGCGATCACATCATCGAGCTCGTATGTAGAACTGGCGTTGCCGATGATGGTGATCATTGGATACTCCATACCGCCGCCCGCCGCGATGGTACCGTCGACAGCGGTGCAACTGGGGTAGCGGTAGTCGCCGATCCATTGGCTATACAGTCGCACGCTCTCGTTCACGTAGGTGATGGCATCGGACCACACCTCGGCATTTCTCGGGGTGAAGAGCGTCCACGTGGTCACCGTTCGGCCTGATCGTGGCAGCGTCACCTCCCCTTTGCGGACCTGGTAGCGTTTGTCCGCGAACCAGGCGAAGTCATGTACATGGTCCTGCCGGAAGCGAAGGGTCTTTGTATTGCTGCTCGAAGGAGGGAAGGCGTTCGACCGTTCAGCATTTAGCACTGCCGCGAGTGAATCCATCCAAGCTTCTTCCCCGGGGTTGTCCACAAGCATCCCCGTGGCGCCCATGACATAATTTGCGGGCAAGGTGATCGATACGTCGAAGGAGCCGAACTCCGAGTAGAACTCGCCTTGGTCAAGGAAAGGCATGGCGTGCCAACCGGTCTTGTCATAGACCGCGGGCTTGGGATACCACTGCGTGATGTAGTACGCTTGTCCGGTATGCCCCAGTCGCGAGAATTTTGCGTCGGGGACCTTCACATGGAAAGGTGTGGTGATCCTGACTTTCTCCCCTGTCACGATCGGGGCGCTCAATACAAGCCAAGCGATGTCCGGGTTGTCCGGTGCCAGTCCCCACGCCAGCTTTTGCCCTTCGCTGCGGAAGTCAAGGCTGTCGATGAAGCCGCGATCCTCCGGCTTAGCGAAGTGGAGGCTGAAGTCGTTGTGCGGATCCTTCTGCCGGCAGAGCGCGGTGTTGCGATCGCGATAAGCGTTTGGCCAGAGGTGGATCCACAAGGTGTCCAGCGCCTGTGGTGAGTTGTTCGTGTAGTCGAATTCCTCATTCGCAAAAAGCTCATGAGCGGAGTCGTTCAGCCGCACCGTGATGCGGTAGTCCACCTGCTGCTGAAAATAGTCCTGTGCGTGTGCGAAAAGTGGCGCCGCGAGCAATGCGCCCAGCATCCACGGTCGCACGGCCTGCATCACCTATTTGAAGATCTCGGCCAGCTTTGCTTCCAAGGCGGGTCCGCGCAGATTCTTCGCGAGCACCTTGCCGTCGCGGTCCACAAGCACGGTGTAGGGGATGCTGGACACGCCGTACTGCTGGGCCACCGCATTGTTCCAGAAGGCCAGGTCGCTCACGTGCTTCCATGGCAGTCCGTCCTGCTTGATCGCTCCCGTCCATGCGCTCTTGTCCTTGTCCAAGCTGACGCCGAGGATCTCGAAGCCCTTGTTGTGGAAGCGGTCGTACACCTTCTTTACGTTCGGGTTCTCCATGCGGCAGGGGCGGCACCAACTGGCCCAGAAGTCGATCAGCACCACCTTTCCGCGCAGGTCGCTCAGGGCGATCTGCTTGCCTTCCGGCGAGGCCTGAGAGAAATCGGGCGCCTCGCTGCCCACGGGGATGAGGTTGTCCAGCTTGGCCTGCTGCTCTTCTTGCAGTTGTCCGGCTTTGGCTTGTTGTTCCATGCGGTCCACTTCATCGCGGAAGCCTGCGAAGTATTCGCTGTTCGGAATGGTCTTGCGGAGTGAATCGCGCACGGCCATGAACAACGGCAGATCCTGCTGGATGTTCATCCGGTTCAACGCTGCAAGCACCGCTGGCGAGCTCATATGCGTATTGATGAAGTCCTTGGAGCGCGCCGTGAACGCATTGTTCAGTTCCATATAACGCTGCATCGCGGCAGAATCGTTGCGGTCCGCTTTCAAGCGCTCCATCAAGGGCTGGTTTTCCTTGTCGAAGGCCATGGACTCCTTGAAGTACGCATGCATGAGGCTGGTATTCACCGAGCCTTCAACGAGCTTAGGCTGCTGCAACGAATCCGTCTTGGCCTCGAACACCAGGTTCTCGGCGCTGTCCAACAGCACCACCAACATGTTCTTTCCGTCGAAATTGATCGAATAGAAGTCGAGCGGCATGGACGGCACCTTCATCACACCCTTGCCTTCCTTGTCCAGTAGCACGCTGTCCACATGCACCGGCTGGTTGGAGACGAACTTGTCCAGGTAAAGCGTCTTGCCCGCGCCACCATCGACCTGTGCGGTAATGGAGCGCGATTGCGATGTGGCGGTGCAGCCGGCCATTAATCCGGCCAGAAGTACGAGCGGTGCGAAGATCTTCATGTTCATTCTTGTTCAAGCATGCGTTTTACGGTCTCGTTCGCGGTGCGCGGGTCGGCCTTCCCTTTGGTGGCCTTCATCACCTCGCCCATGAACAGGCCGAGCAGTCCTTTGTTGCCGGCGCGGAAGGCCTCCACCTTGTCCGGAAAGCGGGCCATGGCACCACGTACGGCTTCTTCGATCACGTCGGCACCGGCATTGGTGAGCAAGCCGTTTGCCTGGGCCAGCTCTTCTGCGGTGCCGGGCTTCTCCAGCATCAACGGGAAGAGCTTCTGCGAGGCCAGCGAGTGGCTGATCTTGCCGCCCTCGACCAAGCTGACAAGCCCGGCAAGGCGTTCCGCGGATATCGGCAGCTCGGTGATCGAAAGTCCTTTCTCGTTCACCCAGGAACGGACATCGCCCATCACCCAGTTGGCGGCTTGCTTGTACGGCTTCGCACTCGCGTTGCTGGCGAGATGTGCAGTTACATCCTCATAGTAGAGCGCAGTACCCTTGTCATCCGTGAGGATCTCTGCATCATAACTGCTCAGCCCGAATTCCTTCGTGTACTTCGCCCGCAGTTCGCGCGGCAGCGGCGGCATGGTTTTTCGTACCGCTTCTTTCTTCGCCTCGCTCACTGTCAATGGCTGGATGTCCGGTTCGGGGAAGTAACGATAATCATGGGCCATCTCCTTGCTGCGCAACGAGGTGGTAATGCCTTTGGCCGCATCGAAATTGCGCGTCTCCATGCTGATCGTACCGCCCGCGTCCAACACTTCGGACTGCCGCTGCGCCTCGAATTCGATCGCGCGCTGCACGTTCTTGAAGCTGTTCATGTTCTTCACCTCGGTGCGCGTGCCGAATTCCTTGGAACCCTTGGGCCGGAGGCTGATGTTGGCGTCGCAGCGCAGGCTGCCTTCTTCCATATTGCCGTCGCAGATGTCCAGGTAGCGCACGAGACGGCGCACTTCCACTAAGTAGTCGTAGGCTTCCTGGGAAGAGCGCATCACCGGCTCGCTCACGATCTCCACCAGCGGCACGCCGGCGCGGTTCAGGTCGATCAAGGTGTTGAAGGGGTCCACGTCGTGAATGCTCTTACCCGCGTCCTCCTCCATGTGGATGCGCGTTAGCTCAATGGCTTTCTCACTGCCATCGGACATGGTGATGGTGATGGTTCCACCGGTGCAGATCGGTGTGGTATCCTGAGTGATCTGGTAGCCCTTGGGCAGATCGGGGTAGAAGTAGTTCTTGCGGGCATAGTGCATGCGCGGCGCGATGGTGCATCCACAGGCCAGCCCCAGCTTGATCGCATGGTCGATCACGGCAGCATTCGGCACCGGTAAGGTTCCGGGCAGTCCGAGCGTCACCGGACCCACCAAGGTATTGGGGCGGTCGCCGTACGCATTGGGGTCGCTGGAATACGCCTTGCTCTTGGTGAGCAGCTGCGCATGGACCTCCAGGCCCACCACCAGCTCCCATTTTTCGCTCCAATGCGGGGCGTTGATCACGGCTTCCTTGTTTTCAGGCTTCATCATCCACCGTCTCTTTTCGGTCCGGTATTAGGGCCACAAAGGTGCGACAGGTTCGGTGACTTCATCGGTCCGGACCAACACGGTCGAGACCACTTCAGACCCATATTTCAGATCAGCGGCCATCAGCCCTTTCAGCGTCATCTGCGTTCCATTCGGCTTCAGCTCCCCGCTACCATCTCCCGCATGATCAGCGTCAAGCTCGGCTCGGCCTTCTCCGCCACGCGCTGTACCATCTCGTGGGTGGTCTTCTCGATCCGGCCCTCCACGCCCATGTCGGTGATCACGCTCATGGCGAAGCATGGCAGGCCCATTTGCCGCGCGGCGATCACCTCCGGGACGGTGCTCATACCCACGGCATCACCGCCGATGATCCGCACGTAACGGTATTCCGCAGGCGTCTCCAAAGTGGGACCGGTGAGCCCGACGTAGGTGCCGGTGCGCACAAGGATGTTGTTGGCCTTGGCGATGCCTTGTGCGCGGGCGATCATGGCATGGTCGTAGGGCTCGCTCATGTCCGGGAAGCGTGGCCCGAACTCGTCGATGTTGGCACCGATCAGCGGGTTCGGGAAGAGGCAGATATGGTCGTTCAGGATCATCAGGTCGCCGGTCTCGAATCCGGCGTTCACGCCGCCGCAGGCGTTGCTGACGAACAGCCGCTTGATGCCCAGCAGCTTCATCACCCGCACGGGTAGGATCACCTCGGGCATGGTCCAACCCTCGTAGTAGTGGAATCGGCCCTGCATGGCAACCACCGGTTTTCCGCCCAGCAGGCCGAAGAGCAGCTTGCCGGGATGGCCCTGCACGGTGCTCACGGGGAATTCAGGGATGTCGGAGTACGCGATGCTGTGCTTCACATCGATCTCCTTGCCCAGTCCACTGAGGCCAGTGCCAAGGATGATGCCCGTTTCCGGAGTGAAGCCCGCAGTGGCTTTTTTCAAGTGGTCAGCGATGCGTTGGATGCGTTGCAACATGGGATCGGATCAAGGCCTCGAAGGCGTGTGGTTGATTGAGGATGACGGCGCGGATGCCGATCACTGCGATGGGAAGGTCTTCCAGCGGGCCGGAAATAAGCGCAGTGCCCAAGCGTGCCGAGTCCTTTTCCGTGGTGATCAACGTTTTTTGGCCGGTCGCGAAGCTACTGAAAACCCGCGCCACCTTGGCCTCGTCCCCGGCGGTGAAGGCATGATGGTCTCCAAAGGCCATGTGCCGAACGGTCCCGAAGAGCGATCTGACATGCGTTTCTAACGGCGTGGCGTCCGCGATGCCCGTGACCAACAGCGCGGCCGCACTGGGGCCGGTCGGCACGGTCATCGTGCTATCGATCAGTGATCGTGGATCTTCATGTTCCAAGCCACTGAAGAAGAGCTGTTGCTCGTCCCGCAGCCCCAATTCCTTCCGCCAGCGGAATTGTTCGTCCGGCGTTGGCAACGTCGGGCATTTCGTCACGATCACCGCATCGGCCTGTCGTGCGCGATGGGGCAGGTCGCGCAAGTTTCCGGCGGGCAGCAGATGGTCCTTGCTCCAAGGGCGCTGCCAAGTGGTCAGCACGATGTTCAGTCCGGCCTTGAGGGCCCGGTGTTGCAGTGCGTCATCGAGAACAACAGCACGGACATCGGGCACCCGTTGCACGATCTCCTTCACGCTGGCCACGCGGTCCGCCCCCACGAACACGTGCACGCCGCTGAACTTGCGTTTCAGCATCAAGGGTTCATCGCCCACGGCACGGGCATCATCCATGCGTTCCACTTCGGCGAAGCCCGTGCCGGTCCTTCCATAACCACGGCTCAGTGTGGCCAATGGCATTGATGGTGCATCCTTGTGTTGGTCCAGCAATGTGCGCAGCACCAGTTCCACGTGCGGGGTCTTGCCGGTGCCGCCCAAGGCGATGTTGCCGATCACGATGGTGGGAATTTCCGGGATGGTGGACCTGCATGTCCCGCTATCGAACAGACCGTGCCGTGCATGCAACACCAAGGCATAGAGCCATGAAAAGGGGAGCAATAACAGGCGGAGAGCGGACATGGCGCCCAAAGATGAGGGTTGTCTGTTGAAGACAGGGGAGTTCAGGATCTCCCATGCAAAGCCAAGTGCCCTGTGGCTTGGTACCTTGCCGACCGGAACAACGCGCATGAGGATCAAAGAAATAATTCGGGCACTGGAGCAATGGGCACCGCCTGTCCTCCAAGAGGAATATGACAACTGCGGCCTGCAAACGGGCGATCCGGAGGCAGAGGTGGGCGAGGCGCTCCTCACCTTGGATTGCACGGAAGAAGTGGTGGCCGAGGCCGTCCGGAACAAGTGCGGGCTCATAATCGCGCACCATCCGGTGATCTTCAAGGGGATCAAGTCCTTGACGGGCCGTAATGATGTGGAACGCACGCTGCTCGCCGCGATCCGCGCTAACGTGGCCATCTATGCCATCCACACCAACTTGGACAATGTGATCGACGGGGTGAACGGCGAGATCGCAGACCGCCTCGGCCTGAAACCGTTGCATGTGTTGGATCCCAAGCCGGGGCAACTGTGCAAACTGGCGGTTTTCGTGCCCCGTGAACATGCCGATACCGTGCGTGACGCCATGTTCGCCGTTGGAGCCGGGCATGTCGGCGCCTACGATGAGTGCAGCTTCAACGTGGAAGGAACGGGCACGTTCAGGGCGGGGGAGAGCGCTAGGCCTTTCGTAGGGACGAAAGGGGAGCGGCATGGCGAAGCGGAAGTGCGCGTGGAGGTGTTGTGCCCGGCCACTAGGGAGCAGGCCGTGGTGGAGGCCTTGCGGGCAGCCCATCCATACGAAGAAGTGGCCTATGACCTGTATCCGTTGGCCAACCTGCATCAGGGCATCGGAAGCGGTTTGCTTGGGGAATGGGACGAGCCGTTGGAGGAAGTGGCGTTCCTGGAAAAGCTGAAGGCAGTTTGCGGGCCACCGGCCATACGACACACCACCCTCACCGGGAAGCCCGTGAAGCGGGTGGCCCTTTGCGGCGGCTCAGGGGCCTTTCTCATCGGCAAGGCCATGGCCGCCGGGGCGGACGCCTATGTGACAGGGGACGTGAAGTACCACGAGTTTTTCCTGCCGGAAGGCCGGATGCTGCTGGCCGACATCGGGCACTTCGAGAGCGAACAATTCACCCCCCACCTGATCCAGAGCAGGTTGGCCGGAATTCTGCCTACCTTTGCGACCCGTTTATCAAAAACGGGCACCAATCCCATCCACTTTTTTTGACCATGGCAAAAAGCGCAACGAAGACCGCTGAGAAGGAGGTGAAGGCACCAAAGGCCGCAACCAAGGCCGAGAATGCCGTCGCGGGGAAACTCATCGACCTCTACCGGCTCCAGCATTTCGATTCGCTGGTGGACAAGATCCAGACCCAGCGTGGTGAACTGCCCTTGGAGGTGCAGGACCTGGAGGATGAGGTGGCCGGTCTTGAGACCCGTATGAACAAGCTGACCGAGGATCTCAAGGAAGCCGAGACCGCGGTGAGCGACAAGAACAACTTCATCAAGGATGCCAAGGCGAGCATCAAGAAGTACGAGGCCCAACAGGCCAAGGTGCGGAACAACAGGGAGTACGATTCCCTGAGCAAGGAGATCGAGTTCCAGAACCTGGAGATCCAACTTGCCGAAAAGCGCATCAAGGAGGGCAAGTACGCCATTGAGACCAAGGGCACCGTGGTGGAAGAAAGCAAGAAACTCTACAAGGAGCGGAAGAAGGACCTGGACCTGAAAAAAAAGGAACTGGACGACATAATCGCTGAGACCGAGAAGGAGGAGAAGGACCTGACCAAGAAGAGCGAGGCTGCTGCCAAAGCGATAGAAGAGCGCCTGCTGAAGGCATATCGCCGCATCCGTGGCAATGCCCGCAATGGCTTGTCGGTCGTACACATGGAGCGCGGTTCCTGCGGGGGCTGTTTCAATGCCATCCCGCCCCAGCGCCAATTGGACATCGCCAGCCACAAGAAGATCATCGTTTGTGAGCACTGTGGCCGCATCCTTGTTGACGAGTCCATCGTGGACGAGGTCAACGGGACCAAGTGATCATACTCCGATAACATTGAAAAAGCCTCCCGACAAGGAGGCTTTTTCAATATCCGGGGTCCGCACCAAGCTCTATCGTCGCTTAAGGCCGGAAGGCGAACGTGAGCATCCCGCGGCTGTCCGTCAGACGTTCAAGCACGGGGGCCACCAATGCCGGGTCGTACGGGTAGTAGTTGATGTCCCGGGTGCCATAGATACCGGTGAGGTCGATGCTCACGTGTTTCGTGCGGAAGCCCAGGCCGGCCGTGTAGCGCATATAGGAAGTGCCTTGCCGGGCATCATTATCCGCATAGGCATCGGGCCAAATGCCCCAACCTCCGCGGAAATACCAAGAACCTGAACGCCATTCCGTCCCCACGCGCACGCTATGGGTCGAACGGAAGTCGTCATGGATCGCGTCGTTCTCCGAGCTGAAATCATAGGAGCTGAGCCCGTCGATGCTTTTGTTCAGCCGGGCTTGCCGGAAATTCGTGAATCCGTAGTCGATGCTCACCAGTCCATGTTGGCCAACGATGTAGGCGGCGGAGGCCAGGACGTTCCAAGGCGTGCGCACCCTGTAGTTGAAAGCGCCGTCCGGTGAGTCCTTGATATATCGAGAATCACCATTGGTATCGGGCGTTCGGAAATTGGTGGTCATGGTATAGGAGTACGCATCGCTGAGCTGTAGCCATTTGGGACTGTGGAAGGCGAGGCCCAAGCGCAGGTGGCCGCCCACCCGGCCGATCACGCCCAACTTCAGGTCCAGACCGCTCCCGGTGGTCAAGAGCCTTTGGGTGTAGTTCAGGTCCTTCAGGTCCAGTGCAGTGTCCAAGGTGGTTTCCGAGTGTGAGGTCTCCCGCTCATAACGCACACCTACCAAGCCCAGCGTTGCGCCGATGTAGAGCCGGTCCATGTAGTTGGCGGCATAGAAGAAGTTCGTGGTATTGAGGCGCCCCGCAGTTCTGATGGAATGCTCCTGACGGGTATCGCTTCCGAACGGGATCGCACTGGTATATGAGCTGGGCAATGAATCGTTCGGATCCAGCGGGTTGATACCATAGGTTTCCCACGCAAGGTTACTGGTCCAACCATAAGCATCCGCCAATTTATTGGATGGCGTTCCATTGGCCTCGTTCACGAAACGCTGGAGAATGGTGCTCGGCACCTGTTCGCCCGCGGCATGTTCGTTCCAGTGGTAGCTGGCCTGCCGGTCGAAGGAGATCCCGAACACGCCACCACGCCAGTCCCCGCCCTTCTTGTCGGGATAGCTGAGGATGAGGGAGATGTTGTTCAAGCTGAAGCGGTTGTCGTTGTCGGAAGCACTCGTTCCGTAATAGTTCGCTTTGGCGTTGTTCACCTCGAACTGAGGTGTCAAGGAGATCTCACTGGTGTTGTATAATCCGAAGCCGGCCGGGTTGGTAGAGGCACTGCCCGGGTCCGCTCCCACGGCACCGATGGCCCCGCCCAAGGCCCAACTGCGCGCGGTCCCCCCTGGGAGCAGGTTGGAGAAGCGTAGCGCATCCTCCTCATTCTGGCCAAAGACCCCCTGTCCTCCACAGAAAAGAAGGATGCCGGTCAAAAGAAAGGAACGGAGCTGGGACATGTACATGCTGAGAATTCTTAACGGGGTCGGGGGCTGGCAATGGTGCCGCCACCACCGCCGTTAGAGCCGCCACCGGAGCGGGAAGGGCTGCTGATCCCGGAGTCCCAATTGCGGGAAGGCCGGCTGTCATTCTCCTTGTTGATTATACTGGAATTTGTACGGGGTGCGACGGTGCGCCCTGACCTGGCAGGAGTGGACCGGTCGTTGTTGTATGAAGAACTCCGCGATGGGTTGGAATCAAGTAGTCCGGCCGGATTTCGCATCATACGCGGTGCATTGGGCGCGTTGATGCTATAGGATCCGGAGGTAGTGGACGGACGGTGGGAATACGTCACGTTGCCATATCCGGTGGGTTCATAACAGCCGTAGCAGCCGCCCCATGGGCTTTGGTAGGGGCCGTAGCCGGAACCGTAGCCACCATATCCGTAGCCGTAATTGCCATAGCCGTAGTATCCGTATGGATCGTAGCCGCTCATCCAGCTATTGCCCCAGTATGGGTTATAACCGTATCCGGTGCCATATCCGGTACTGTACCCGATGCTCATGCTTCCGAACGTTGTCGGCCAGCCATAGCTGAGGCCCATGCCATAACTCGGTCCGTAGCTGCCGATGCCCGTCCCGAAGCCGAAGCGCCCATAGTTGTAGTAGTACGGGTCGTTGTAGGTCATGTCATAGTAGTCGCGATCAGCGCTATTTGCATTGTGTGACTCGGAGGGGTTGTAGTAATCATCCGAACTGCTCCGGTCCTGGGCAGAACGTTCCTCTGCAGCCTTGGCCACCATGGCCTGCCGGTCAGGAATGTCATACACGTCGTCCCTGGAGGATGCGGTTTCGCGCAACGATCCGCATGCGGAGAGCAGCAGGAGCAACGGGAGCAGGGAGGTGATGGTCTTCATGGCAATGGAGGCGTTGGTTCAAGGGGGAGCAGAGACCTTACTTTCGCCGCTCCTCAACAAGGAACAAAAATAATACCACAAAAGCGCCTCGCATGAGCGATCAACTCACCAAACGTGAAACGGACTATGCACAATGGTATAACGACCTGGTGCTGAAGGCGGACCTCGCCGAGCACAGCGACGTGCGCGGCTGCATGGTGATCAAGCCGCACGGCTATGCCATCTGGGAGAAGATGCAGGGCGCGTTGGACGCCATGTTCAAGGCCACGGGCCACGTGAACGCCTACTTCCCGCTGTTCATCCCCAAGAGTTATCTCGCCAAGGAAGCCAGTCATGTGGAAGGCTTCGCCAAAGAGTGTGCCGTTGTGACGCATTACCGCCTGAAAAGCGACCCGGTGCACGGCATCATCGTGGATCCGGAGGCGAAATTGGAGGAAGAGCTGATCGTTCGTCCCACCAGCGAGACCATCATCTGGAACACCTACCGCGGTTGGATCAAGAGCTACCGCGACCTGCCGTTGTTGATCAACCAATGGGCCAACGTGGTGCGCTGGGAGTTGCGCACGCGGCTTTTCCTGCGCACGGCCGAGTTCCTGTGGCAGGAAGGCCACACCGCCCATGCCACCCAGCAGGAGGCCGAGGAGGAAGCGCGCCGGATGCTGGACGTCTACGCCACCTTTGCCGAGGAATGGCTCGCCATGCCCGTGATCAAGGGTGTGAAAACACCGAGCGAGCGATTTGCAGGCGCGATCGACACCTATTGCATCGAAGCCTTGATGCAGGACGGCAAAGCGCTCCAAGCGGGCACCTCGCATTTCCTCGGCCAGAATTTCGCCAAGGCCTTCGACGTGCTGTTCACCAACAAGGACAACAAGCAGGAATACGTGTGGGCCAGCAGTTGGGGCGTGAGCACCCGCCTGATGGGCGCCTTGATCATGACCCACAGCGACGACCATGGTCTGGTGCTCCCACCGAAGCTGGCTCCGGTGCAGGTGGCCATCGTGCCCATCGCCAAGAACGGCGAACAGCTCGCCGCCATCGATGCCTACGTGAAACCCATGCTTGACAGCCTGCGTGCCAAGGGCATCACCGTGAAATACGACAACGACGATATACGCAAGCCGGGCTGGAAATTCGCCGAGTACGAGTTCAAGGGCTATCCAGTGCGGATCGCTGTTGGGCCACGCGACATGGAGAATGGTACCGTGGAGGTGGCCCGCCGCGACACCATGGAAAAACAAGTGATGCAGGCGGCCGACATCGCTGAAAAAGTGGAACACTTGCTGCAGGCCATCCAGGATAATCTCTATCGCAAGGCACTCACCATGCGCGAAGAGAACATGCACGTGGTGGACAGCTACGAAGAATTCAAGGACCGCATCGGGCAGGGCGGCTTCTTCCTGGCGCATTGGGACGGCACCCCCGGAACGGAAGAAAAGGTGAAGAACGAGACCAAGGCCACTATCCGCTGCATCCCCCTCACCGGGGACAAAAAGCCGGGGAAGTGCATGGTCACCGGAAATCCGAGCGCACAACGGGTCATATTCGCAAAGGCGTATTGATGGCGGAAGAAGCGAAAAAGAAGGGGAAGGACCCGAAAACGCTGATCATCGAGGTCATGGCCGGGAAATCCGGCATGAAGCAGGATGTCTATGGGAAGACCATGGAGGCCTTCACCCAACTGAAGGAGGTACTGCAGGAGCTGGCGGGCGAGCTGGGGGAGGCTGTCACGAAGAAAGATCCCCGGTTAGTTGTGGAATACACCGACCAAGGCGCGCTTTCAGCCCGGCTGAAAGCGGCGGGGGACACGGTGATCTTCACCATGCACAGCAACGTGTTCCTGCTGGACCAAAGCAACAGCCTGTGGAAGACGAGCTACCTCACCGACGACAACACGCGCGGTTACTTCGGCGTGATCAACATCTACAACTTCCTCAGTGACTCGTTCGTCTATGACCGGGAACGCGACCTCGGCTATTTAGTGGCCCGCGTTTTCCTCAACAAGGAGGGCCATTTTTTCGTGCAGGGCAAAAAGCAGCTCGGCTTTCTGTACAACGACCTGGCGGACAATGTCCTGGACCGCGACCGGATGAAGGCCCTGCTCTGCTCGGTGGTCCTTTACGTGCTGGACTTCGACCTGCTGGCGCCACCCTACGACCAAGTAAGCCAAGTGACGGTGGAGGAGATGAAGCAGATGGACGCGCATTCCATGCTCAGTACCGGCAAGCGCTTGGGCTTCCGCTTTCAGGCGGACGTGGACGACGTGACTTGATATCCGGATTTGGCCGGATCGTTAAACTGGCTATTTTTGCGCCCCCTAAGAATTGAACAAGCTCTTCGGGATTGACATCATGGCCCGTTCGTCTAGGGGTTAGGACGCGTCCCTTTCACGGATGAAACAGGGGTTCGATTCCCCTACGGGCTACGCAAGGACCGCCGGAACTTTAGCAATAGCGAGAGTTCCCGGCGGTTTTTTGTTTTCCGGTCCATCCCCTGGTCCGTTTTTACGGCGGACTCTGGCAAAGGGGCGTCCGGCGCACCCATGGTGTGCGCATGCATGGCTCCCCGGTCACGTTAGCTGATAAGGGATCGTAAAGAGACTGGTTCCAACGGCCCGCTCACCACGTCTTACCATGGGTCCGGATGCAACCCCGGTGCGATGCTGCACGTATATTTGGCCTTCCCGGAACGCGGGCATGAGCGGCGTATTCCCGATCATTCATTTCACCATAGCGGCCATTCCCTCATAAAAGAACGTTGAATGAAGTTGACGAAGACCGTGATCGCCTTCGCCGTGATGGCCCTGTTGGCATCCTGCGTGGGCAAGCGAAACATCAACTACTTGCATGACGGCTCCTTGAGCAATACCAGCAAGCTCTTCCCGAACCGGAAGTTCGAGTATCGCATCCAAGTGAACGACGTGCTCAGCATGCGGGTGCTGGGCCTTGATGACGCCAATTCACGGTTGTTCAACGTGGAGACCGTTGGTGCCAGCCTGTCCTTGAACGATGCCTCCCTGTATGTGAACGGATTCTCGGTGGACAAGGCCGGTAATATCCAGCTCCCCTCCGTGGGACGGGTCAAGGTGCAAGGGCTCACAGTGGGCGAAGCTCAGGAACTGCTTCAGAAGAAGATCAATGACTACTTCGCCAATGCCACGGTGATACTGAAGCTGGTAAGCTTCCGCGTCAGTGTGCTCGGTGAGGTGCAGCGGCCGGGCACCTACTTCGTTTACAACAACCAGATCACGTTGCTTGAGGCACTGGCACAGGCCGGCGGGCCCTCGGAGATGGGGGATAAGCGGCACGTCACGCTGATGCGCCAGAGCGATCAAGGGACCCAGGCCCTTTATCTGGACATTGGGAAGACCGATGTGCTCAGCAGCGAGTACTACTATTTACTCCCGAACGACGTGATCTATGTGCCGGCCCTTCGCGCACGTCCACAACGGATGAACCTGGAGCTGATGAGCATCCTGTTCGCCGCTATCAGCGCGACCGCCGTGGTGATCACCGTGGTGCAGAACCAGAAATGAGCAGCGGGCACAACGATTCGATCGACCTGAAGGCGATCTTCCGAAAGATCGTCGGGAAGTGGTGGCTGTTCCTGATCGTCACCGTGATCTCGGTAGCCGCTGCCGCGTGGCATGTCAAGACCACGGCCAAGACCTACGAGGTGAACGGCGTGATGCTCATGAGCGACAAAAAGAGGAACAACTTCGGCGGTAGCAGCGAAGAGTTCCTGAAGGGGTCCTCCTACCTCAGCAGTAGCGGGGGGCTGGAGGATGAGGTCAGCGTGTTGATGTCCTTCACCAATATATTGAACACCATCCAACAGTTGGACTTCGGGATCACGTACTACGAGGAGAAGAATTTCCTCGAGCATGAGATCTATGAGGACAAGCCATTTGTCATCCGGCTGGACACGGGGCTACAGGTCTCCGGCGCGAAGGTGCATGTGGAACCGGACTATGAGGCGGGGACCTATCGGGTATGGGCGAAGGAAAAGTTCGCGAACATGTTCAGCGCGGGCCTTCAAAAGCCCGTTGACAATTTCGTGAAGGACTATGAACTGGACAAGACGGAACGGATCGGCGAACCGTTCCGGAGCGACCACCTGAATTTCGCGATCGAGTTCAACCGTGGATACGTCATCCCAAAGGATGCGAAGTACATGTTCATTCCGGCCAGCAATCCGGACGTCGCCGCCTATTACAGGGCGAAGACCGGCACAACTCCCTTGGGTGACGAGAGCAACATCATCACCATCACTACCACGGGGCAGGACACGAAAAAGGAAAAGGACTTCGTCAATACGTTGATGCAGACCTACATCAAGAGCGAACAGGACAAACAGAACGAGAAGGGCAAAAAGACCATCGCGTTCATCGATAGCCAGTTGGACAAGTCCACCCAGAATCTGGAAACGGCGGAAGGGAACCTTCAGAACGTGCAAACCACGGCCGGCTCTCTGGTGGGCAGTGCGAGTGATCGGGGCGCGGCCGTCTTCAATGATCTGTCACGCCTCAAGGACGACCAAGGCAAGGCCCGGTCCAAGCTGGAGTACCTCAGCGAATTGATCACACACATGGGCACGGACGATGGCGGCACACCTTCGACCATCTCCGCCGCCAATGTGGGGGCACCTTCACTGAGCAACTTGATCGATAAGTATAATCAGGACGTCAACGAACTGGCTACAAAGCGCCTTACGGAACGACAGCAATCGGCACCGACCATTGCCTTGGCGCGGAAAGTGCAGACTGAGCGGAACCAGATCATTCAAAGCGCCCAGGACGCCCGGCGTGGTGCACAGCTTGATCTGGACCAGATCACGGCACGCGTGAACCAACTGGAGTATCAGCTAAATCAATTGCCACAGAGCAGCCGGCAGGTCAGTATCGCTACCCGCAAGTATGACCTCAACGCCAGCATCAACACGTACTTGATGGAAAAGCGCTACGAGGCGGAGATCGCGGTGAACTCGGACCAAGTGGACAAGTACATCATCGACCCGGCACGGGTGAAGGACGGAGGAGCAGTATCACCCAGTAAAAAGAAGGCACTGGGCATGGCCCTGGCCGTCGGCCTCTTGCTACCGCTGATCCTTGTCCTTGTGCTGGACTTCTTCAATGACCGGATCATGGATCTTGACGAGCTCAAGCGCTTGAGCCCGATCCCGGTCCTGAGCACGGTGCCGACCTCCAAACAACAACGCATCAAAGTGAACGAGGACAGGTCCGTGCTGGCCGAGGGCTTCCGTACGGCGCGCATCAACCTTCAATACCTCAATGCGAACGTGGACAGGCAGGTCGTTGGCATCACTAGTAGTTCCAGCGGCGAGGGCAAGACTTTCTGCTCGGTGAACCTGGCCACGGTGATGGCTTTGGGAAGCAAGCGCACAGTGTTAGTGGACGCGGACATGCGAAAGCCGAAAGTGCATGAACGGCTGGGCCTGGAGTTGGGTACCGGCCTGAGTACTTACCTGATCGGCGAAGCCGGGATCGATGAGATCGTCCGCAAGTCGGACATCCCCGGCATGGACGTGATCACCGCTGGTCCCGTACCGCCGAACCCGCTGGAATTGTTCGAAAGCCCGCGCTTGGCCGAGCTTGTCCAGCAATTGCGTTCCCGCTATGACCAGGTGATCATCGATGCCTCTCCCATGGGCGTGGTCAGTGAGTTCAAGGTACTAGTGCATCAGCTGGACATCACGTTGTACGTGGTGCGCCAAGGATTCACCCGCCGCGCGATGTTAAGGCCGGTGAACGAACTCTATCGGACGGACAAGCTCAAGCGCATTGACCTGCTGCTCAACGACGTGAAGGCGGGTGACGGCTACGGTTACGTGTATGAGTCCAAGTAGCGGGAAGCCGGCAAGAAAAGAGCGTTCGGAGGGGTTCCTGAAATACTTCCGGAACACCTCTTGGCTGTTCGTGGACAAGGTGGTGCGGCTCGGCGCTGTGCTCATCACGAGCATTTTCGTCACCCGTTACCTCGGGCCGGAGCTTTTCGGCCAGCTCAATTACGCCAGTGCTTTCGTTGGCATCTTCTTCGCCCTGACGGCGATGGGGTTGGACGATATCCTCATCCGCGACATCGTGCGCAGGCCGGATAGGCGGGATCAGCTCATGGGCACCGCTGCGGCCATCAAACTTGGCGGCGCCGTGGTGCTCTTCATCACCGTGATGACATTGGCCTTTGCCAAGAACATGGACACCACCACGATCATGATGGTGTTCTTGATCGCTTCGGCGGAGTTCCTCAAGCCGCTGGTGGTCGTGGAGCAGTACTTCTACTCCCAAGTGAAGGGGCGTACGGCGGCGCAGGTCAACATGATCACGGTGATCATCGCCTCGCTGTTCCGTTTGGGATTGATCGTGGTGCATGCGCCCTTGGTGTGGTTCGCATGGGCTTATATCATCGAAATGGGCGCGAGCGCGATCGGCTTCCTCATCGCTTATCGGAGGGAGGGTTCCACATGGAAAAATTGGCGCTACAGCAAGGAGACCGCGCTCTATCTCCTGCGCCAATCCTGGCCATTGGTGATCTACGGCCTCGCTCTCTACGTACAGGCGAAGATCGACCAGGTGATGATCGGCGACATCCTGAAGCATACGTTGGGGGAGAAAGGCGCTTTGGAGGAAGTGGGCCAGTACTCCGCCGCGTTGAAAATGATCGAGGCCTTGGGGTTCGTTCCGGGCATTGTTGTGGCCTCCTTGGCCCCGGCGATCACAAGGGCCCGCGCCACGGACCGAAAGTTGTACGAAGACCGCTTGGTGAACCAGTACCGACTTATGTTCATCCTTTTTCTCTTGGTCTCCGTTCCCTTGTTCTTTATTGCGGAGCCGGTCATGGTGCTTCTTTTCGGGGAGAAGTTCCGGATGGCGGGCTATCTGCTCTCCCTTTTTGCGATCCGGCTGTTCTTTACCAACATGGGTGTGGCCAAGAGCAGTTTCATCACCAACGAGAGCATGTTCAAGTACTCGCTGGTAACTGCCGTGGTGGGTGCCACGTTGAACATCACATTGAACTATCTGCTGATCCCCACGTACCAGTCCATCGGAGCGATCTGGGCAATGATCGGTTCGTTCTTCGTCAGCATCTTCCTTGTGGACCTCTTCTTCAAAGAGGCACGACCTAATTTCGGGTGGATGATGAAGGGGATCTTCACCTTTTGGAAAGTGCGGAACGTGAATTGAGCCATGTTGAAGGACCGCCATTTGATCCCCTTGAAGCCGGAGTTGTACAACCACTTCGCATGCCCGGAATGCGGGGCTGAAGGACCCGAGGGTATAAGAGCGATGGTGCTCGGAAAGCAGACCGCCGCGGAATACAAGTGCCATGCCTGCGGGCTGGCCTTCGTACGTGATCTTCCCACCGGATTCACCATCGACCTGCCCATCGCATGGCGCCTAAGCGATAAGCATCCATACCATCCGCCCAATGGCATCGCCGAGGACTGGGCTGCCTATCCCGATTACCAAGTGCCCCGCACCGAACGATATGACGTGCAGCGCAAGATTTTCAAGGAATACAAGCGGATCGTGGTCCTCAACACCATCGACCATTTGTATGGCCACGTGCTGCTGAAGCTGTTCAACGCCCAGCACTATCTGGATAAACATCCGGATATTGGCCTGGTGGTGATCGTGCCCCGGATGTTCGAGTGGCTGGTGCCTGAAGGGGTGGCCGAAAGCTGGGTGTTCGACATCAAGCTGAAACAGGCGTGGGGATGGAACGCCGGGGTCGATGCCTTCGTGCAAGAGCAGTGGGACCGTTATGATGAGATCTACTTGGCACCCGGCTACAGCCACCCTGAGTTCAGCAAGATCGACATCGAACGGTTCAGCCGTATCGCTCCGTTCAAGCCGGAGGAATTCCTTGTAAAACCTCCCCACATCACCTTCGTGGCCCGCCGGGACCGACTGTGGTATTCCTCACCGTTCACCAAGTTGGCCCACCGCATGCTCAAGAAGATCGGCCTTTTCGCGGACATCGCCGTTTGGTGGCAGGACCGCATGGTGGCCAGCGCGATCCGCAAGGTCCGCAAGCAAATACCGCAAGCAAGGTTCACCGTGGTCGGATTGGCCAAGCCCGGCGGAATGCCGGACGGAGTGGAGGATCTGCGCACCATGAACATGGATCTGGAGACCGAACTCGGCTGGTGCCGGGCCTATGCCAAGAGTCAGATCGCCGTCGGCGTACATGGCAGCAACATGATCCTTCCCACCGCCCATGCTGCCGGATGCGTGGAGATCCTACCCTATGACCGCTACGGCAATATCGTACAGGACATTTCCGTGCGCTACGCGGACCGCATGCAGCTTTTCATGTACAGGTTCACCGACGAATTCGCACCCCCGCGCGACGTGGCTCGGCATATCGTGTCCATGTTCAAGGACCATGAAGTGTACCGCCTCGACAACCAAGTGAATATCTTTCGATCGGAATGAGCTCATTCACCGCACCGGTCCCGTTGACCACCCCCGTGCTCTTCATCGCCTTCAACCGGGAGAAGCCGGCCCGCATGGTGATGGAGGCCATCCGGCAGGCCCGTCCGCCGCGGCTCTACTTCGCTTGTGACGGCCCGCGGAACGAAGAGGAAAAGGAACGCTGTGAAACAGTGCGGGCCTTGGTGAGCATGGTGGATTGGGAATGCGAGCTGCACACGAAGTTCAGCGACGTGAACCTCGGCGTGATGATGGGGGAGTCCACTGCCATGGACTGGTTCTTCGAGCATGAGGAGGAGGGTATCATCCTGGAAGATGATACGATGCCCGTGCAAAGTTTCTTCTGGTATTGCCAAGAACTTTTGGAGCGGTACCGCACGGACGACAGGGTATGGTGCATCATGGGCAATAACCTCATGATCGAATGGGAGCACAAGGAGGAGGAGGACTACTACTTTTCAGCGCACGGCTATGGCGCCTACTGGGGTTGGGCAGGGTGGCGAAGGGTGTGGCGCAAGTATGACGTGGAGATGAAGGAATGGCCGGAATGCCGCGACCGGCAGTTGTTGAACAGCCATTTCCTAACCAAGGCCGAGCTGGCCGAGGCCTGTAAGCTTTTCGAAGGTCAGTATGTTGGTGCCGTGCGGTCCTGGGATTATCAGATGGATCTCGCTCGGATCCTCAACCGGGGGGTCACCTGCATACCCAATGTGAACCTCGTGGGCAATATCGGCTTCGGGGCCGATGGCACCCATACGGTGAGCGAACACGACCGGAGGAACAAGACCGACCAGACCGAGATCACCTTTCCCATGCACCACCCCAAGCACATGCTTGTGGACCACAGGCGGGACTTGGCGTACTTCGAGCGTTACATCCAGCCCACGCAATACCAACGGTTCAAGGATCTGGTAAAGAACATGTTGCCCTCCCGTGTGGACGAGGCGCTCACCCCGCTTGTTTCCAAGGTGCAACGGAAGCTGGGCATCAACTAAGCGGCTACCTTGGCCAGCGGTAATATCCGTTCCGCCCGTGCTCAGCAAGAGGAAGCTCATAAACACCTTGTTCATCCTGTCCTTCCCGTGGTACGGGTACGGGGCGTATGCGCTGATGGACCGGGGCTTCGCCATCGGGATCTTCATCTGTGCGATGCCGTTCCTGCTCATACTGGGCTTTTATGTGCTGGATCTGCTCTACCGCCAGACCGTACTGCCTGCGGTGAACGGTAAGTTCTATCTGGTCTTGGCCGCATTGACCTCCATCAGTGTTTCTGTGCTGGTCGGTTTGCACTACAAGAGCCCGGTGATCAATCAGGCCAACGGCATGCTGCTCATCGTGCTGTTCTATGTGCCTTTCCTGAGTTCCGTGATCGTTCAGACATACAATCGGAACGATCCGGACTTCAACATGGCCTGGCTGGTGCTCAAGGGTTTCTTCGCCTATTTGGCCTTCAACCTGTTGGGCATGGGGCTGGGCATGCGCAACCTGCTCCACTTCTTCCCCGGTAGGGCCAGCCCGCCGTTCGCCATGGGTATTTACGATGCGGCCCACCTGCTCTCCATCGTGAACCTGATGCTGCTCTCCCATCTGCGGAATTTCAAGGCCGACCCCATGCGATGGTTCACACTTGCAGGCGTGTACGTGATCGACCTCGGCATCATCCTTAGCATAAACAGCCGCTTGTCGTTCATGATCTTCCTCGTGTTCACCGTGCTGTTCCTCACCCAAGCCATGAAAGCCCTGCGGGGCCTGTTCACGGTTTCGCTATTCACCATGCCGCTGATGATGAGCTTCGCCCTGTTGATCTATGAGATCTTGTCTTTGCCAATGTTCGCGGCGATCATGGAGCGGGTGGACAAGACGGACATCACCACCTTCAACGGGCGCACCTATATCTGGACCGCGATCGCGGACTGGCTCCGCGACGACCGGCGCGGTCTGATCTTCGGCAACGGATACAATGGCCAATACCACTTGCGCCTCTTGGAGAGCGTGGCCAAGCTCTGGGGCGAGCCCGGGTCATACCGGTTGCATTGCCACAGCGCCTTTCTGGAGATGCTCGTGGACCAAGGCATCGTGGGCATCCTTCTGATGTACGGCGTGTACTGGACCGGATATAAGTTCTATCAAAAGCAGTACCTCACCAACGGCCCCATGGCACCGCTCTATGCCGGGTTCATATATATGATGTTCGCCTGGCAGATCGATATTGTCGGCTACGCCTTTTACAGCGGCTTTCTCATGGTGTTCATAATGATGGGGCCGGTGGTGATGAAGACCCATGAGAGCAAGGCAATGAACATGTTGACCGACAGCGCGAGGAGATGATAGAGGGAGGAAGACGTACTACGGGGAAAAGCGGCACTGCTTGTTTTAAGGTCAGTGTCGTGACCGTGGTTTATAACGGCGCCGCCACGTTGGAGCGCACCATTCAGAGCGTGCTGGCCCAGGATCTCCCGGACATCGAATACATCATTGTGGACGGAGGGAGCAACGATGGCACGCTTGACATCATTCGCAGGTATGAGGACCGGTTGACCTACTGGATCAGTGAAAAGGACCAAGGGATCTATGATGCCATGAACAAAGGCGTATCCCTTTGCACCGGTGAATGGGTGGGCTTGATCAATGCGGACGATGCCTATGCCGACGGGGCTGTTCGCAGCGCCATGGAGGCTGTTGAAGGGCGGACGGGGACGAACATCGTGCATGGTGACATCCTTATCAATTATCCCAATGGAAGTAGCAAGGTGAAACATGCCAAGCGCTCCGGCTTTTTGTTGAAGTATTGGGAAATGGTGTTGAACCATCCGAGCTTTTTCGTCCGCCGTTCCTACTATCAGGGCCGGCCGTTCAACACGGGGTTCCGCGTGAGCGGTGACCATCATTGGACATTGCGGGCCTGGCGCGAGGACCCGCGCCAGTTCCTGTATGTCCCCAAGGTGTTGGCGCTCTTCACCGCGGGCGGTGCCAGCATGACCAATCCACTGGGGACTGTATTGCGCGAGAGCGACCGCATGGGCAGGGCGCTCGGCTTCAACGCCTGTGAAAGGGTAATGGCCCGATCGGTCCGCACCGGTTTATATCTCCCCGGCATGGCCAAGCTGTGGTTCAATCAGATGGTGGCACCTTTGCGGAAGAAGTGAGACCGATGGTTGTACGGTACGGCATATTCCAGGATTGGCGCGCGAACAAGGGCAACCCCAAGGGTCGCTTTGTGATGATCCTGTTCCGGACCATGCATCTGCTGAGGCAGAGCCTCGTCACCTTCATCCTCTTCCTGCCGCTCTTCGTGCTGTACAGGCTGATGGTCGAATGGATGCTCTGCATTGAACTGCCTTGGAAAACGCGCATCGGCCCTGGCTTCCGCATTGATCATGGGCAGGCGCTGGTCATCAACGACGGCACTGTTTTCGGTGCCGGGTGTACTGTCCGGAACAGCACGACGATCGGGAACAAACGGGCCAAGGAGGGCGGTTACACGCGGGCGCCCATCTTCGGTGACCGTGTGGACATCGGCGCAAACGCCGTGATCATCGGCCCCATCACCATCGGCGATGACGTGGCCATCGGGGCCGCCGCGGTAGTACTTCGCGACGTGCCTTCCGGCCATGTGGCCATCGGTAATCCGGCCCGGATCATCCCGAAGGGGTAGATCGACAGGTTCAGGTTCGATCCGGTCGATCCTTGCCGCTGCTCGGTGCCTAAGGCACGGTCCCCCGCTCCCGACCCGTTTTTGCGAGGTCCGCATAAAAAAGAAAGGCCCGGATCTGCCCGGGCCTTTCTTTTTCGGTTCTTGGATGTTTGCTCAACGGACAATGAGCTTCTGCATTTCAGATCGGTCGTCGCCGTGCATACGGGCCACATAAAGTCCGGGAGCGATACCAGCAGGTAAGGTGGTGCTGTCCGTTCCAGGGAGGATCGCTGTATCCATCACCAGGGATCCACGCAGGTCAGTAAGCGTCAATCGGCCGTTCGTCACCGGTGCGAAATACAAGGGGGCACCACGCATTACCGGGTTGGGATACATGGTCCCGGCATGGGCGGAAGCGTCGTCGTCCGTGATGCCGGTGGTGATGGAGCAAGCATCATCGGGCAACTGGTAGATCGCGACGGAACTGAGCGCGGGTATGCTGATCGGACCGTTGAGCACATTGCCGTCCACATCGGCCCAGCATCCGTCGGGCAGGTTGAAGCTTTGCGCGGTGGACTGGTCGTTCACGATCAATTGGTTCCGCAGCGCGGGATCGACCGCCTGCACGCTCACTTTGGTCACTTCCACGTTGTCCAGGAAATACATCGGCTCGGTCCACTGGTTAATGAACTGGATCTGCGCCTGGTCCGTCAGGTCGCTTTGGAAGTACATCTCCAGGTCGCGGCGCTCACCATCGAACGGGAGGTCCTGTTGCCATGTGGTGTAGGGGTTGGAGAACGTGGATTGTCCCTTGATGCCGAGCACCACGTCACCTTCGGTGTTGCTCTGCAGGCTGCAGCGCACACGGTACCAGGCTTGATCCACGATGGGGAACAGGTCCGGGTTGTGCAGCGTGAAGTTCGGGTACTGGCTGTCGTCAGGCAGGTAGGCCTTCAGCGCACCGTTGTCCAAGTGGCTGGTCACACGGGTCACTTGCGCATTGTTCGGCCAGCCGGTCCACCCGCTCACATTGCTGGTAAAAGCACCGTTCTGGACCAAGTTGCCGCTGAGTTCCTGTGTGGTGGTGAACGGCACGAGCCGCTCGGTGCTCCGCGTACTTCCGGCATCCTCGGTCTTCTCCGCCTGCCAGCGCTCCAGCGCATAGTAGCGCGGTGCCCCGGAAACGAAATTGATCACTTTGATGCTCAGTTCATTGTAGGGGTTGAAGTAGCGGTTGTTGGTGTAGGTGCCGAAGTCCACCGGATTTGCGCCGTGCGTATTGTACTGCAGCATGCAGAGCTGGTCCTTGGTGAGGCAGTACATCACGTTGCCGCTGTACACGTCGTTGTAGTTGGGCACATAGTAGGGCGGGGTGGCGCCTGCTCCGGTGGCATTGGAATAGTCGGAGACCACGATCTGGATGCCGTTGTTGAAGAGCACGTTGTTCTTGATCTGGATGCCCGTGGTCACCATCGTATGGTCCACATGGATGCCGGCCTGGGGGCAGTTGTACACCGTGTTGCGCCGCGCGATGGTGTTCTTGATGGAGGTGTTCCCGAAGTAGATACCGATGCCCATGTGCTCATTGTGCGGTGCGACCAAGGGGGCCCCATTGGCGAATGAGCCGATGGGGTCGCTCACGATATTGTCTTGTATGATTATTCCGTCCGCATGGTCGATGGCTATGCCACCGCCGTCGTTCATGGTGGCCAAGGGATGCCGTACCACGTTTTTCTCGATCAGCGCGGTGCCATCGGAGATGATGCCGATATATCCGATGGTGTCCAGGCGGTTGTTCCTGATGGTCATGCCGGTGCCGGTCGTACGGATACCGAAATAGCCCCAGGTACTTTCGCCTTGCCCGTCGGTAGTGGCGATGTTCGTGAACGTGCTGTTGGCGATCTCGGTGTTGTCGTCGAAGACCAGTGCTGCTGTGCCGTAGGTGTTTTTATAGATATTATCCGAGTATGTGCTGTTGCTCCCGGCACTGCGGATGCCGTGGTACAACCATTGGAAATTGCAACCGGTAACGGAAACATACGAGGCGCCGTCGTTCAACACACCGGCCAGGTACTGGTGGCGGAAGGCGATGTCCTCCACGGCCATGTCGTGCCGCTGCCAATAGCAGTTCACACCGGTGCGGTGTACTGCGGCCTCCACCGTGAGGCTGTTCGGGTCGGCCCCGCCGGGCGCCCAGAGGTAGAGCTTCTGGGCAGACTTATCGAAGTACCATTCCATGGCAGCGTCCAGTTCACCGAGCTTTCCGGTCATATAAAATCCCCAGGGATCGTTGCCCATGTTGAGCGTGGAACTGGTGAAGTGGAGCGTTCCGTTGTTATAGCTGGAAACGTGAAGCGTATCGAAGGAGCTGCTGGAGCTGCGGACCACTGCGGTGGCCCCGGTCCAATACCCGCCGGGCTGGACCAGGTCGGCACTTTGGAGCTGCGTGCCCCCGCCCTGGCTGTTGCGCAGCCAACCACTATTTGGGAACCGTGCGGGGATCATGCGTTGGCCACCGACATACACTTGGGCCACAGGCCCGGTCACGTTGGCCACATACACGTTGCCTTGGTACACGGACCATCCGGTGACGAGCTCACTTCCTTTGATGACCGGCAGGTCCCCGCTGCCGTAAGCCCCGACGGTGACCGGTTGAGCGGATGTCCCGTTGCTCCCGATGATCAGCTCGCCGCGGAATACGCCTCCACGCTTGAACAGGATCTGGTCGCCGGGTTGAAAGCTGAATGACAATTGATTCACCCGGTCGATGGACTGCCACGCCGTGGATTGGGATGTCCCGTTGTTGGAATCGTCGCCAGACGGTGAAACGTAATAGACTGTGGCTGATGCGGTGAGGCTGCATGCCAATAGCAGGGCCGAGGTGAATGCCTTGGCGCAGGTGTGGATGAGGAGATCTGCTCGCATGTTCAAGAGGTTGGTCAGCTGCCTTTAACCAACATCCCCGGGCATGGTTTCAGAAGTTCGACGAATGCGGATTTTACGGGTACGATCAACCCTTTTCCGGTCTCTTTCGTAGGAATGTGCCGAACAGGGCCAGAAGTCATAAAGCGGACCAGCTCATGCCAACGGGCTATTTTTGCGATGAACGAGCGAAGGGGATGAACAGAAACGGACAGGCAGGGCCAAGCCCTGCAACATTGAAGCAGTTGCATTTCGGAAGGAAAGTGTGGTCCAGGTTGCTGCCTGCGCGATCTCATTTCGGCTACACGTATGCGGGGGCCGAAGTATTTGGCCAAGCGGCATCGGACCTGATCCGCAAAGAGCTTCTCGCGTCCAAGCCCAGCATGATCTCCCGTATCGGCATTGTGGAATTGAACGCGGTGATGAACCATTACTGCGCGCTCACGGGCAGGAAGCCTTCGTTGCTCAACCATTTAGGGTTCATTACGGGGCGGTTCCACTCCTATGGTTGGGAACCGGATACCTTCGAGAGCATGCCCCGGAATGCCGGCTTCTTTCCGGCCACTGAGGAGGCATTGGGAGGATTTGCGGAGCGCATGATGGCTGATATTCCCCTGATCGACATCCTAGGCACTTGCCATCGCGACGAATGGTTCGTGGCCGAGGAATTGAGGAATGCCGTCAAGGTGCCGCTGCCTGACTTGGAGCCGCACGTTCACAACGACCCGTGGAGCAGCATGTTGGAAGGCAAGAAGGTGCTCGTGGTCCATCCGTATGAGAAGTCCATTCGCGGCCAGTACGAAAAACGTACGTTGCTCTTCAAGGACCGGAGACTGCTGCCGGATTTCGAACTGAAGACCGTGAAGGCCGTCCAGACCGTCGCGAACACACCTTCGCCTTTCCCCACTTGGTTCCATGCGTTGGACCACATGAAGGAACAGATCGACCGCACGGACTACGATATTGCCATCATCGGCTGCGGGGCCTATGGACTTCCGTTAGCGGCGCACATCAAAAGGCAGGGGAAAAAAGCCGTGCATCTCGGCGGCTCCACCCAGTTCATGTTCGGCATCACCGGCAAAAGATGGGACGGCCATCCTCTGATCAACGAGCACTGGGTGCGGCCCTCTGCGGACGAGACCCCTTCGCTCGCCAAGCAGGTGGAAGGTGGTTGCTACTGGTGAACCCTCCAGACCGTTGATCCGAATGGAATCCCGACACGTGCCAACGACCGCTCCCTTGCGCGTGCTTGTGGTGGGGCAGACACCGCCTCCTTTCGGTGGGCAGGCCATCATGATCGAGGCCTTGTTGCGAGCGGATCCCGTCCGTGTGAAACTGTTCCATGTGCGGCTGAACTACTCGGATGACATGGACAGTGTGGGGAAATTCGCCCTGCGCAAAGTCTGGGTGCTCTTCACGACCGTCCTTCACGTGTGGGGGGCGCGGCTGCGTCACCGAACGCCGATGCTTTATTATCCGCCCAGCGGCCCAAACATGGTGCCGGTGCTGCGGGATGTGGTTTTCCTCTGCGCCACGCGTTGGCTGTTCAAATGGACGGTTTTCCACTATCACGCCGGCGGGGTTTCCGGATTTGAGCAGCATTTGCCCGGGTGGGTGCGACCTTTTTTCCGCCTGGCTTACCGGAACGCCGCCATGGCCATAAGGACCGCGCCGCAGAATCCCGAGGACGGCAAGCTCTTGGGCGCGAAGCAGGATGAAGTGGTCCCCAACGGCATTCCTGACATGCGCGGGACCGTGCAGGAACATTCGGCCGCGCCGGGTGAGCCGGTCGTCATCCTCTTTACCGGTGTGCTCATCCGTTCCAAGGGCGTGCGGGTACTGCTTGAGGCGTTCTGTGAAGTGGTGGCCCAAGATGCCGATGTCCGGCTCGAGCTGATGGGCCGATGGGGTGATCGGACGTTCGAGGAGGAATGCCTGACCTACGTGGCCGATCATGGGCTGGGCGAGAAGGTCACTTTCCTCGGCGTGATGCGCGACATGGAAAAATTCGAGCGCTTTGCCGGATGCGACATCTTCTGCTTCCCGAGCCATTTCGAGGCGGAAAGTTTCGGGCTGGTGCTGCTGGAGGCCATGCAGTTCGCCAAGCCGGTGGTCACCACTCGTTGGCGCGGCATTCCCTCGGTGGCTGCGGACGGCGTGAACGGCTTTGTGGTGCCGGTGGAAGATCCTTCCGCGCTTGCGGCCAAGTTGCTGTTGCTCATCCGTGACGAGCCGTTGCGGAAGCGGATGGGCGAAGAGGGGCGGCGCATCTTTGCGGAGCGGTTCACGTTGGAACGGTTCCAAGAGAACATGGAAGAGGCTTTGGTGATCGCCGCAAAACAGAACTGAACGGATGCGATTGCTCGTCACCGGTGGATCCGGATTTATCGGCACCAACTTGGTGCAAAGTGCCTTGGACAAAGGCGTCGAGGTGCTGAACTTGGACTGGAACCCGCCCTTGAAACCGGCCCACGCACCATGGTGGCGGGGTTGGGACATCATGGACCGGCAGGCGACGGACAAGCATTTTGCGGAATTCAGGCCTACGCACGTGGTGCATCTGGCTGCCCGTACGGACACCGACGTACAGGACGATATCGACGCTTACGGGCAAAACCATGAAGGTACGGCCATCCTGCTGGAGGCCGTAAAGGCGTCTCCCGGCATCGAACGCCTCATTGTCACCAGCACACAGTTCGTTTGCGAGGCCGGCTATCAGCCCAAGGACGACCAGGATTACAAGCCCTTCACGCTTTATGGTGAGAGCAAGCGCCTCAGCGAACTGGCCACTCGTGAAGCGGACCTTTCCTGTGTCTGGAGCATCATTCGGCCCACCACCATCTGGGGTCCCTGGAGCCTACGGTACCGGGACGTCCTGTTCAAGGTGATGCGCAAGGGGCTTTACTTCCATCCCGGCCGGAACAAGGTCATCCGGTCGTATGGTTACGTGGGCAATGTGGTATGGCAGATCGAGCGGATCTTGATCGCTCCTGCGGAAATTGTGAATGGGAAGGTATTCTACGTCGGAGACGAACCGATAGACCTGCGGACCTGGGTGGAAGCGGTCTCGAAAGAACTTGTAGGCAGGCCGGTGCGCTATATCCCGACATGGATGGTGAGGGCACTGGCGTTCGGCGGGGACGTGCTCAAAGCCGTACGGATCCCGTTCCCCATCACCAGCGGCCGTTTCCGGAGCATGACCAGCGATTACATCACGCCGATGGACCGGACCACGAAAGCCTTGGGCCCCGCGCCCTACTCGTTGAAAGAGGGTGTGCAGGCCATGGTGAAATGGTATGACAATGAGAGCGCCCCGGCTAAAAGCCCTGAATTGATCGATACCCGCCAAAAGGAAGGAGAGACGCGGCCATGAACGGACTTCCGAAAGCAAGCATTTTCGGTTTGGGCTTATCCATAGGGTCCTTTCAAGACCATGTGTCGGCCATTGCCGCGATGGGGAAGGAGCACCGCTCAGCCTATGTCTGCTGTGTGAATGTGCATATGTGTATGGAGGCACAAGGAGATCCCTCGTTCGCTGCTGTGGTCAACGGGGCCGACCTCGCCACTGTGGATGGCATGCCCATCGTCAACAGCCTCAATAAGTTCACCGGAGCGGTGCAGGTGCGGGTGGCCGGGAACGACCTGATGCCAGCAGTGATGGCGGAGGCTGAAAGCCAAGGATTGAGCATCTTCCTCCATGGCGGGGAACAACATGTGCTGGACACCATCGTCGGTCGTGCTGCGAAAGAGTTTCCCGGCTTGCAGATCGCAGGGACTTGGTCTCCGCCCTTCAGGAAAGCCACCGATGAGGAACGCGCTGCGGAAGTGGACCGGATCACTGCCAGTGGTGCGAACATCGTCATGGTCAGCTTGGGCTGCCCCAGACAGGAACGCTGGATGGCCGCCATGAAGGGTAAGGTGCCCGCCGTGATGCTTGGTGTTGGCGGAGCTTTCCTGCTCTATGCCGGGTTGGATAAAAGGGCACCGCATTGGATGCGCAACGCATCTCTGGAATGGCTTTACAGGCTCTGGCTCGAACCCGGACGGCTGTGGAAACGTTACTTGGTCACCAATACGGCATTCATGTTGCTGTATGCCAAACGATCATTTCAGCGTTAGGTAAAAATTCCGACGACTATGCGGTCAAACAACCGAAACAACAAGAAATATCGACAAACCTGACTTTTCTATCGACGAATTCATACTTTTGGCTCTCGCTCCACTTCAACGCTCCACTCAGAAATGAACCACCATGGAAAACATTGACCCCGGGTCCATGGTCCACCCCGCATCCGCCATCGGACGGGGTTCACGTGCGAGCCGTACCGAGCTCAACCACGAGTTGGCCACCCTGCTGCGGTCCAGCCGACAGCAGCTCCATAACGTACAACACGGTTTGAACCGCGTAATGACCTTCGAACCGCTCACCTCCGTCAAGGACCTGATCATTGTCGGTGATGGGCCTGCGGCTGACGAGATCTTTCAATACTGCGAGGACCAGACGGTACGCGGATATCGGTTCCGCGGTGTATTTCACGAGCGCCCCATCACCGGGCCGCTAGCCTCACGCCAGTTGGGCGGTATCGAGGCCGCAAAGGCCTTCGCGGTCCAGAACCGCATCGATATCCTGTACTGTGCACTGCCCGGGGCATACAGGGAGGAGATCACTGAGCTCATGGAATTCTGTGAGCGCAACACCATCCGTTTCCGGGTGATACCGAGCGTGGACAGCTTCATCCCCGTGGTGAAGACCACCGACCTCACTTTTCATGGTGCCGTACCGGTGAGCCGCCTGCGCAACGAGCCTTTGGACAGAAAGGGTAATCGGCTGCTCAAGCGCGGCTTCGACATTGTATTCTCTTTTTTGGTGATCGCGCTCATCTTCAGCTGGCTATTCCCGATCCTCGCGATCTTGGTGAAGCTCTCCTCCAAAGGTCCCGTGTTCTTCAAGCAGACCCGGTTGGGTGAGCGCAAGAAGAAATTCTCATGCTACAAATTCCGGAGCATGCAGATGAATGAGGAGGCCGACAGCAAGCAGGCCACGCGGAACGACCCGCGGATCACCAAGGTGGGCGCATTCCTACGCAAGAGCAATTTGGACGAGATGCCCCAGTTCTTCAATGTACTCTTGGGCCAGATGAGCGTGGTGGGGCCACGCCCGCACCCCCTGAAGCTGAACGACCAGTTCCGCGACATCATTGATAAGTACATGGTGCGCCATTTCGTCCGCCCAGGCATCACGGGTTGGGCCCAGGTGAACGGTTTCCGTGGGGAGACCCGTACGCCGGAGCTTATGGAGAAGCGGGTGGACCTCGACGTGTGGTACTTGGAGAACTGGTCATTCCTTATGGACCTGAAGATCGTGGTGAAGACCGTGACCAACATGTTCGGTAAGGACGACATGGCCTTCTGAGGCGGCCCTCCCAAGGCGAAAAAAGAGGGTCGTGCCCATTGATTTCAACCGGAAGTTTGCTGGAACCGCGAAGCAGCTTATATTTGCCGCCCCTATCCGGAAAAGGAACATGGCCAATCATAAGTCCTCCATCAAGCGCATCCGCCAAAGCGAGAGCCGCAACGAACGGAACCGCTACCAGCACAAGACCACCCGCAATGCCGTGCGGGACATCCGCGCCAGCACCGAAAAGAAGGAGGCCGAAGAGCTGCTGCCCAAGGTGAACAGCATGCTGGACAAACTGGCCAAGCGCAACATCATCCACAAGAACAAGGCCGCCAACCTCAAGAGCAGCCTTCAGAAGCACGTGGCCGAACTGAAGTAGGCCCCGCAATCATTTTTCTTCCGCAACAGGTCCTTCGGGGACCTGTTCGCATTTCAGGCCCTTGGTCAGCGTTCTTGCGCACCGTAGGTTCCGGATTTCATGGCATCTTTGGCTCATACATGGAAACGGAAGGCCCTACCCCTAAACCACGGCTCAGCATTCCTGAATGGGACAAAGGGGACCGTCCACGCGAGCGTTTACTGGCGCAGGGCGCGAAGGCCTTGTCGGACGCTGAACTGGTGGCCATCCTCATCCGCTCCGGCACACCGGACCAAAGTGCGCTTGAACTGGCTAAACAGGTGCTGAAGCAGACAGGGAACGACCTGAACGCGCTGGCGGCCCTCACCCCGGCGGACCTGATGAAGCGCAAAGGCGTGGGGGAGGCCAAGGCCCTGAGCATCGTGGCGGCGCTTGAGCTGGGCCTGCGGCGCCGGACCGGGGAACAACGGGAGCGGCCACGGATCAGCACCAGTGCGCAGGTGCATGAGGAACTTCGCGCGAAGCTGGCCGACCTTCCGCATGAGGAATTCTGGGTGCTATTACTGGACAGGGGCCTGCGCCTGATCGAGGTGCGCCGGGTGAGCGTAGGTGGCCTGCACGGCACCGTGGCGGACCCCAAGGTCATCTTTCGCTGCGCCTTGGAACGTGGCGCCTCCTGCATGGTGGTGGCCCACAACCATCCAAGCGGCCAGTTGCGGCCGAGCGAGGAGGACGTTCGTCTCACACGGAAACTGGTGGAGGGCGGCCGTATGCTCGACATCATCGTACAGGATCACATCATCATCACCGCTGGGGGCTACTACAGCTTTGCGGACAATGGACAAATGAGCTGATATGCCAAAGCCCTTGCGGATCCTCACCGTCATCGGGGCGCGCCCCCAGATCATCAAGGCCGCCGCCATCAGTCATGCCGTGCGTGGCCGGTTCCAAGGCCGCCTCGTGGAGACCTTGCTCCACACCGGGCAACACTACGATGCCAACATGTCCCAGGTGTTCTTCGATGAACTGGGCATCCCTGGAGCGGACATCGCCTTGGGCGTGGGCAGTGGCGCGCACGGGGCCATGACGGCACGAATGATCGAGGGCATCGAGAAAGAGCTTCAGACCGGCAAGCACGACGTGGTGCTGCTGTACGGGGATACCAACAGCACGCTGGCCGGCGCCGTGGCCGCCGCCAAATTGCACATACCCGTGGCCCATGTGGAAGCGGGTCTTCGCTCCTTCAACAAGGCCATGCCCGAAGAGGTGAACCGGATCGTTTGCGACCATTGCAGCACATGGCTGTTCTGCCCCACGGACACCGCGGTGGAGAATCTTCTGCGCGAGGGCTTCAAACAGGCCAACGAGGCATCGCCCACTGTGGACCGGCCCCGTGTGGCGGCCACGGGCGACGTGATGTACGACAACAGCATGCGTTTCGCGGAGTTGGCGGAGAGCCGCTCCCGGCTGTTGAAGGAGCTGCACTTGGAGGGGAAGGACTTTGTGCTTGCCACCGTTCATCGCGACCATAACACGGACGATCCGGTGCGCATCAACGCCATTTTCACCGCGTTACTGGACCTGCACCGCCTGCATGACCTTCCCGTGGTGCTGCCCGTGCATCCGCGCACGCGGAAAATGATGGACAGCTTGCTCCATGGCCACCTGCAAGCGGCCATCGAGGAGGCACCGTATTTTCATCTCGTGCCACCGGTGGGCTTTCTGGACATGATCGCCTTGGAGCGGAACGCCAAGCTGGTGGTCACGGACAGCGGGGGTGTGCAGAAGGAAGCGTACTTCTTCGGCAAGCCCGTGGTGGTGCTGCGCCCGGAGACTGAATGGGTGGAACTTGTTGCGAACGGCCAGGCCGTACTGGCGGATGCGGACCCCTCACGGATCGCTGAGGTCGCGGCGATGTTCCTGCACGACGGCGTACCCGATTGCCCGCCGATCTTTGGCGATGGCCATGCCGCGGAGGCGATCTGCGAGGTGTTGCTCGAAGGGCACGGCTGAGGGGCGTCGCTGGGTTAACTTGCGCAAGCCCCCATGGCCGACATTCATTATCACATCGAGCGGCCCGGTCCGCGGTCGCGATACAGCGTGGCGCACCTGCTCGGTCCCATGGCCGGTTGGGACGCGGTGGAGGTCCAGGAGATGTCCGACCTGCGAAAGGTGATGGGGCCTAAGCTCGTTTACGGACATACTGCAATGGAAGGGGCATTTCAGGTGGTGCCACATGGCTTGCTTGAGCAGGAACGCATTGAGCACCTGGAGCCCGAGGTGGGACTTTCCCTCGGTATGCCGGTCCTTTTCCCATCCGAAAGCGGTGATCTTCCCTTCGATCTGTTCGCAGCCACGTTCTTCCAGCTTTCACGCTATGAGGAATACGGTCCCGTGGAACGCGATGAACACGGAAGGCCCAAGACCGATGCGCTCCATGCCGCAAGGCACGGATACTTGGACCGGCCCGTCGTGGATGAATGGTTGCTCACGTTCGTGGAAAGTTGGCGGAAGCAAGACCCGCGGCTTCCTAGGCTCCGGAGGGAATACGCGCATACCGCCACCTTGGACGTGGACAACGGGGCCATGTATCGCGGGCGTCCGTGGTGGCGTTCCATCGGCGGCGGCGCACGCGACCTGCTGAAAGGGCATCCGCGCCGGGTGATGGACCGTTTGGCCGTACTGACGGGGTCCAGATCGGACCCGTACGCCGTCCATGAAACTTTTCTAGACCTTGTGGAACGCTCCGGCGGACATGCGATCGTCAATTTCCTCACGGCACCGATCGGGAAGCATGACCATGCCATCGGGCCGGAGGTGCCTTTCATGCAAGCCTTGGTCAAGCGCATGGCGCAACGCGCGGAAGTGGGCCTGCATCCGGGTTACGAAAGCTCGGAGAACGCGTTCCGTATTTCCGAGGAAAAGGAGCGTTTGGAAGCCGTGGTCGGCCGACCGGTCACGCACTCGCGCCAACATTTCCTGCGCCTGCGCCTTCCGGGGACCTATCACTATCTGGAAGGCATTGGCATTCTCGAAGATCACAGTATGGGCCTCGCCGACCACACCGGTTTCCGTGCGGGCACCTGCACCGCCTTTCCCTTCTATGATCTGGCCGCCGAACGGGAGACCACCTTGATGATCCATCCATTCGCGATGATGGACAGCGCCATGTGCTACAAGATGCATCTGTCGCCTCGGGAGGCGGTCGCTGAGGCCAAGCGCCTAGTGGACGCCGTGCGGGAGGTACAGGGCCATTTCATCTCCGTGTGGCACGAACGCTTCCTGAGCGGCTATGGCGATGAGGCCGGGTGGGGAGGCGTGGCGGAGGAAGTCCTTCAATATGCGCGGCCATGATCAGCTATTTGCGCCACGCGGATATCGACCTCGCTGCTTGGGACAGGCGTATGGCCGCTTGCACCAATGGATCCTGGTATGGCCTTAGTGCCACCTTGGAGGCTGCGGCTCCGGGATGGGATGCCTTGGTGGACGAGGCCACGGGTGCCCAGATGCCTTTGCCATGGCGGATGAAATATGGCATCCGCTACCTCTACCAGCCCTTTCTCATCCAGCATTTGGGACCGTTCTCTCGGGAACCCGGAGAGGATGATGCCGCGCGTTTCCTGCATGCGTTACCGAAGCGTTTCCGGTATGCGGATATCTACATGCTCGGTGCTGCTATATCCGGATCAGCAGATCTTCGTACCGAAGAACGGACCGACCATGTGCTCCGCTTAGAAGGGCCGGTGGAGGCCCTGCGTGCGGGCTACAGCCTCAATCATCGGCGAAGTTTGCGGAAAGTGGAGCAGCTCGGCGTGGTGGTGGAGCGTGGTGTTGGCAGTGGCCGTGTGATCGATTTTCTTGAGGGTTCTGAGCAATTCACGCGCTGGGGCATCGATGCCGTCCAGCGTGCGACCATGCGGCGCGTGCTGGTCGCCTCCGAGGAAACGGGCACGGGATTCGGGCGCATGGTGACCGGCGATGGGGGACCCGTTGCCGCCGCGTGGTTCGTGCGGAGCGGTGGCAGTATCATCTTCCTCAAGGGCATGGCTTCGGCGAATGGTCGCGATCTTCGCGCCATGCACGCCTTGATCGATGATGTGATATCGGAACACGCCTCCAGCGGCATGCTCTTGGACTTCGCCGGGGGTAATGATCCTCAACTGGCGCGGTTTTATTCCGGCTTCGGCGCGGCTCCCGTGCTTTATTTGCGAGCTTTGATGAACCGGCTTCCGCCGTTGATCCGGCTAATGAAACCTTGACCATGGTGGTGGAACTGAACAAGACGAACTCCATAGCGAACCGCTTTCTTGCGGAACTGCGGGACGTGGAGGTGCAGAAAGACCCGCTCCGGTTCCGTCGGAACCTCGAACGGATGGGGGAGGTGATGGCCTATGAGCTGAGCCGGACACTTGAGTACGCGGAGTCCGAAGTGGTGTCACCGCTCGGCGTGGCGCGTGTTTCCCTTCCGGTTGACCAGCCCGTGCTCTGTACCATTCTCCGCGCAGGCCTGCCCTTACACCAAGGGATGCTCAACTATTTCGACCGCGCAGACAATGCATTCGTGAGCGCCTACCGGAAACACCGCAAGGGCGAGGACGGCTTCGACGTGGAGGTGGAATACCTCAGCAGTCCCTCCATTGACGGCCGTGTGCTGGTGATCAGCGATCCGATGATGGCCAGCGGCCGCAGCATGGCCTTGGTCTACAAAGCCATGTTACGGATGGGCAAGCCCAAAGCGGTGCATGTCGTCTCCGTCATCGCCAGCACCGAGGGTGTGGAGTTCGTGAAGAAGCATTTCCCCGCCAACACCAAGTACTGGCTCGGAGCGATCGATGAGGAGATGACCGCCGAGGCCTACATCGTGCCGGGCCTTGGCGATGCGGGCGACCTGGCCTACGGTAACAAGGTGTAACCATGAAGACGCTGCTGCATGCCATTGCGGTGATGACGGCGGCCGTGGTGAAATTTTTCTTCTCCGCCCCCCTTTCCTACCACCAGTTCGGGAACAACTTCTGGCAAACGGTGCTGCTGATCGCTGCCGGGGGATGCATTGGCATGATCGTTTTCTTCTTGGGCGGGGCGAGAGTCTTGGAATGGTTCCGGCTCCGCCGTTTGCGCAAACGCGCCCATGCCATCGCCCGCGGGGTATCGCCGAGGCGCATCTTCACACGCACGAACAGGTTCATCGTCCGTTTGAAACACGGGTATGGCATCTATGGACTGGCGCTCATTTCACCGCCGATCTTGTCCATCCCGCTCACGGCGTTGCTCGCGGCAAAGTATTTTCGGCACGACCGCCGCATGCTGCCATTGCTGCTAGTGTCGGTGGTGCTCTGGTCGTTCGTTCTTAGCGCGGCATGGAAATTCACAGGGTGAAACACTATCGCCACCTCTTTTTCGACCTGGACCACACGTTGTGGGACTTTGAGGCAAACTCACGCGCCGTGCTGGCCGAGCTGCATGCGGAATTCGGTCTGGCGGAAATGGGCGTGGACGGTGACGCTTTCATCCCGGCTTATGAGGAAGTGAATGTCGCCCTATGGGCACGCATGGAGGCCGGGACCATACCCAAGGAGGTGATCCGGGCATTGCGCTTCAACCAGGCCTTGGAACAGTTCGGTCTGCGGAACGCCGGCCTGGCCAAGCGACTGGAGGAGACCTACATGGAGCGCTGCCCAAGGAGGTCCACACTGCTTCCCGGAGCGCTGGATCTTTTGGAGGACCTTCGGAAGGACTACCGTATGCACATCATCACCAATGGCTTCACCGAGGTGCAGGGCGTTAAGATGGACGCTTCAGGAATACGGGGGTTCTTCGATGTGGTGCTTACAAGTGAGATGGCCGGGGCCTCCAAGCCCTCCACGCGGATCTTTCGCCATGCCATGCGGTCCGCAGGGGCCAAGCTGCAGGAAAGCCTGATGATCGGGGATAACGCCGTTGCCGATATCGGCGGGGCACGCAGGGCGGGAATGGATCAAGCCCATCTGGCACCCTTGGAGTCCGGGGATCCCCAGGCCACCTACCGGATCACGCGTTTGGACGAATTGCGGGCCGTGCTCCTTTGAACTTTGTTCACCCTATTTGAGGGAGGCCCCGTCAGGCAGGAAGCCATAGCTCACGACGGCCTTCTTTCCGGTGGCCTTACTGTGCTTGAGGAAGCGCAACGAATCGCCGTCCAACACGCCGGCGTAGTTGATCGCGCCCCGGTTGGCCATGGTGGAGAAGAAGAGGCTGTCGCCACGGCGCGTTACCGGCACATTATGGATGTTGTTCTTCCCGCTTTGGACATTCTCCGTGAGCAAGGATCGGAGGTCCGTGGGGTCGTTCGGTTCTTGCCGACCGGCCACCAAGGCCACATTGCCGCGTTCGAAGAACCGCATGAAGTAGTGAACGTTGCCGGAAGTGGGCGAATCGTAAACCCCATGGAACTTCAGGCCACTACCTTCCAAGGAGTGCAACTGTACGCCGCCGCTGTCTGGTTTGGCTGGGACATCCGCAGGTTCGGAAGGAGCAGTTACGGGCGTTGTCAGGGTCGACTGATCCGGAGCGGTCTCTTCGTTGGAGCAGGCGGCGAAAGTAAAAATCGCGAGGAGGAGGAGGGAGTTGCGCATGTTCATGGTTCGTAGTGTGCGATCACCGAGGTGGCACCTTTCACCACCTCACCGATCTGAACGGCTACAGTGGCGTTCAAGGGCAGGAATAGGTCCACGCGGGAGCCGAATTTAATGAAGCCGAGCTCGGAGCCTTGCACCGCCGCGTCCCCAGGCCGGGGATAGGTGCAGATGCGCCGTGCCAAGGCACCGGCGATCTGGCGGACCAGCACTTCGCCATGCAGGGGGTGCTTCACCACCACCGTGCAGCGCTCGTTCTCGGTGCTGCTTTTGGGATGCCAGGCCACCAAGTATTTGCCCTTGTGGTATTGTCGGAAGGTCACGTTCCCGTTCACGGGGTGGTAGTTCACGTGCACGTTCAACGGGCTCATGAAGATGGAGACCTGTATCCGCCGGTCTTTGAAGTATTCATTCTCCATTACCTCTTCCACCACCACGACCTTGCCGTCGCAGGGTGACAGCACCAAGGCATCCTCGCCGCCGGGGTAACGGGGAGGCACACGGAAGAACCAGATCACCACGCCAAGCAGTGCCACCATGGCCGATGCGATGGGCCACACCACTACGCTCGGCAACCAGTGCCAAGCGGCATAGATAGTGAGGCAGCTCACTACAAGGATGAGCAGGATGGTGAGGGTTCCTTCGCGGTGTAGACGCATGCTTGCACGGGGCGGCCAAATATAGGGGAGGGTATGCGGGAATACCCCGGTTCCGGGGTGGGCGGTTCCGTTCAAGCGCCCATCAACTTCGCGCAGGCCAGCATGGCGGGCAGGGCCAATAAAAAGCCATCGAATCGGTCCAGAATTCCACCGTGCCCCGGCAGGACGTGTCCGGAATCCTTCACACCGGCCTCCCGTTTGAAGGAGGATTCCAACAGGTCGCCGATGGTGGAGGTCACCGCCACCACGGCGGCGCAGATCACCCACTGCGCCAACGTGAGGTCGGGCCACGCCAAGGCCAGCACCACACCGGCCATCATGGCCAGCACCAGCCCGCCCCCGAAGCCTTCCACGGTCTTCTTCGGGCTTACCCGCGGCATCAGCTTGGTACGGCCGATCGCCCGGCCTACCAAGTAGGCACCGGTATCGTTGGTCCAAAGGATGATCATGAAGCCGATGAACAAGTGCGGTCCGTCCGTAAGCAGCGAGGTGATCAGCCCGAAGGGCATGGCGATGTAGGCGATCATGATCAGCAGGGTGCCGACCCCTCGGACCGGTTCCTTCGCGTTGTTCAGCACGATGTCGACCACCCCGACCGTGAACGCCGCTAGTAGCACCACGGCCGACGATCGCAGGGAGAGCAGGCCGGTACCCAGAAACGCGATGGTGAGAAAGGTGGCCGCCGTCACGAGCAGGGGAATGGTCACCGGAGGTGTTTCCTCCTTGGTCGCATGGCTCAACCGGTGCATTTCGCGGGCCGCCAGAAGGCTCACGGGCAGGAAGAGCAAAGTGGTGGTGAGCGGTCCTGCGAGGGCCGCGCCCAAAGTGAGCGCCACGTAGGCCGCTCCGGTCAGTGCCCGCGTTGCCGTTTCGGTCATGGGCGGAAAGCTCGGTTAGGCCACCGAGGTGTTGTCCTCCTTGGTGCCGAGGGATCCCGGTTCCGGAGCGGTCTTTCCCCCGTTCCCGTTCTGTGGCTGGGTCAGGGCCACTTGCTCCTGGGGGGCGAAGGGCCGGTTCCCGAAGATCTTTTCGAGGTCCTCCTTGAAGATGACTTCCTTCTCCAGCAGTTGCGTGGCCAGTGCAGTGAGCTTGTCCTTGTTCTCGGTGAGGATCCGCTTGGCGCGTACATACTGTACCTCCACGATATTGCGCACCTCCTCATCGATCATCCTAGCGGTGTGCTCGCTGTAGGGCTTACCAAAGCTGTATTCGCTCTGGCCGGTGCTGTCGTAGAAGCTGATGTTGCCGATCTTATCGTTCAGGCCATACACGGTCACCATGGCGGTGGCCTGCTTGGTCACCTTCTCCAGGTCGCTGAGGGCACCGGTGCTCACTTTGCCGTAAATGAGGTCCTCAGCGGCCCTTCCGCCCATGGCCGCGCAGATCTCGTCCAGCATCTGTTCGGTGGTGGTAAGGTGCCGTTCATCGGGCAAGTACCAAGCGGCGCCCAATGAGCGCCCGCGGGGCACGATGGTCACCTTCACCAAGGGTGAGGCGTGTTCCACCAACCAGCTCACAGTGGCATGGCCGGCCTCGTGGTAGGCGATGGCGCGCTTCTCCTCGGTGGTGATGATCTTGTTCTTCTTCTCCAGCCCGCCGATCACACGGTCCACTGCATCAAGGAAGTCCTGCTTCTCCACGGAGGTCTTCTTGCGCCGCGCAGCGATCAGGGCGGCCTCGTTGCAGATGTTGGCGATGTCCGCGCCGCTGAAGCCGGGCGTCTGGCGGGCGAGGAACTCCACGTCCACGGCGATGTCCATTTTCAGGGGCTTGAGGTGGACCTTGAAAATGGCGATGCGCTCGTTCAGGTCGGGCATGTCCACGAAGATCTGCCGGTCGAAGCGGCCGGGACGCAACAGGGCACGGTCCAGCACGTCGGCACGGTTGGTGGCCCCGATCAGGATCACCCCGGTGTTGGTGCCGAAGCCGTCCATTTCGGTCAGGAGCTGGTTGAGGGTGTTCTCGCGCTCGTCGTTCGAGCCCATGTTCACGTTGCGGCCCCGGGCACGGCCAATGGCGTCGATCTCATCAATGAAGATGATGCTGGGCGCTTTTTCCTTGGCCTGTTTGAAGAGGTCGCGTACGCGGCTTGCGCCCACGCCCACGAACATCTCCACGAAGTCCGAGCCGCTGAGCGAGAAGAAGGGTACCTCTGCCTCGCCCGCTATGGCCTTGGCCAGCAGCGTCTTTCCCGTTCCGGGAGGGCCCACCAGCAAGGCGCCCTTGGGGATCTTCGCGCCGAGGTCGGTGTACTTCTTCGGCGTCTTCAGGAAGTCCACGATCTCCTGGAGTTCCTCCTTGGCCTCCTCCAGACCGGCCACGTCATTGAAGGTGATGTCGGTGCTCTTGCCGCCCTCGAACACTTGGGCGCGGCTCTTGCCGATGTTGAAGATCTGGCCGCCCGGCCCGCTCGGCCCGCCCATGCGGCGCATCATGAACATCCACACCAGAGCGATGGCACCGAAGAACAGCACCCAGTTCAAGATCTCCTTGCCCATGTCGTTCTGGGGATCGATGCGCACGTCCACCTTCTTGGCGCGGGCCTCTTCGATCACCTGCTGCTGCATCTGCGGGGTATTGCCGATGTAGAAGGTGTATTGTGCCGCTCCGGCCTCCGGACTGGTGCCTGCCAACTTCTTCTCATGGACCTCCTTTATCAGGCTGTCCTTCATGATGGTCACCAGCACGGCGTCCCCCTTCACCTCGATGCCCTGCACATCGCCATTGGCGAGGTAGTTGTCATATTCCGAGATGTCGATCCGCACCACGTGCGAATTGAAGTTGAACAACCCCATGGCCAGGATCATCACCACGATGATCCCGTAGATCCAATAAAAGTTGAACGAGCGCTTGGGGCGCTGCCCTTGGCTGTCCTTCTTAGGCTTTTCGTTGTTTTCCACGGCGTTCTGTCAAGCTACGTTCTCGTAAGTATTGCGGATGGCGTCCGCCCAAAGTTGGTCCAGTCCATAGAAGGTGCGCACGTCCCTCAGGAAGATGTGGACCACCACGTCCACGTAATCCAGCAAGATCCATCCCGCGTTCTCCTTGCCTTCCGCGTGCCACGGTCTCTCATGCGCATGTTGCAGGGTGAACTTCTCCACGCTCCGGGCGATCGCCGCCACCTGCGTGCTGGAATCACCATGGCAGATGATGAAGTGGTCGCACACCGTGTTGGGCACTTCGCGCAGGTCGAGGTGTACGATGTCCTTTGCTTTCACTTCCTGCATGCCTTGGACCACGGCGTCCACCAAGGGATTGGTGGTGGAGGGTCGTTGGGCTTCCTTCATGCGGTCTATACTTGTGGCGCGTTCAAAGGTACACAATGGGCGGGGCGTTCCGGACAGGAGCACCTTTCAATTCAATACGGAACATGTCGGCCATCGGGGAAGAGGTGATCGTGCTGGATACCGTGGACAGCACCAACAACTATGCTGCCACGGCGCTTTCCCGTCAGGAATTGCGCCACGGCTCTGTCATCATGGCCATGGAGCAGACCGCCGGCCGGGGGCAGCGGGGGCGGGAGTGGATCGCAGCTCCGGGTCTGGACCTCACCGCCAGTCTGGTGTTATTGCCCGAACGTTTCCCGGCCGCGGGGCAGTTCAACCTGGCGAAGGCCACAGCGCTGGCCGTGCATGACGTTGTGTCCGGCGCGATCCGGGAAGCCGGCAACGACGATCAGGAAGCCCGCATCAAATGGCCCAACGATGTGCTCATCGGCCGTAACAAGGTCGCGGGGATCCTCATCGTCAACGAGCTGAAGGGACCTTACGTGGCGTCCTCCGTCGTGGGCATCGGCATCAATGTGAACAGTACGGGGCTGCCCAGTGAATTGGCGGCCACCAGTCTGCTGCAGGAGACCCGGGCCGTTCACCCCCTCCGCACCGTGCTTACGGAGCTGTGCGGACGCATGCAGCATTGGTGGGCCGTGCTCGAAGGGTCGCCCGAAGCGGTCGCCCATGCCTATGCCGATCGCCTCTGGGCCAAGGGCCGGTTCTCCACCTTCACCTTGGACGGCGCGGAATTCACCGCACGCCCCTTGGACGTGGACGGTTCAGGGCGGCTGATCGTGGAAGACGAGGAGGGCCGCGTGGCGGCGTACGGGCTGGAGCGGCTGCGTTTCCGACGGTGACCCCGCTCAAGAAGAGAGGACCACAAAGAACACAAAGGACACAAGGGGATTTCTCAGTGGTGTTAGGTTTTACCGTTCAAAGGGTTTTTAACCGCGGAGGCGTGCCTTCGACAGCCAAGGGCGCGGAGACCGCAGAGGGAATTCCCAAGTGTCTGAAGGTTTTTAACCGCAACGCACGCAACGAACGCAACGTGAGTCTCTCAGTGTTCCGATAGCCCCGCTCCGCATTCTTTTGTGTCCTTCGTGCCCTTCGTGGTAGTCCCAGCCCGCCCTGCATTTCGTTGCGCTCGTTTCGACCGTTGCGGTAGTCCTTCTTCACATTCCTTCGTGTTCTTAGCGTTCTTCGTGGTAGTCCCTCTCCCCGCCGCCGCATTTCTCTGCGTCCTCCGTGGTAAAAAACCAGAGCGGTTGCACAGATCACTCGAAAACCTATCTTTGCGCTCCCTTTGAAGAAAAACGAACGGCTATGAAGCGTACCTACCAGCCCAGCAAGCGCAAACGTGTGAACACCCACGGCTTCCGCGAGCGCATGAGCACCCCCGCCGGCCGCGCCGTACTGGCACGCCGCCGCGCACAAGGCCGCCACAAGCTCACCGTGAGCGACGAGCCCCTCGGTCGCAAGTAAGCCGAGCACCACTTTGTAACCTTCAAGGGCCGCCTGATCAGGTGGCCCTTTTTCGTGCATCCGTCCACAGCGACCACTGCAGCAACACTTTCGCGACCCCGGCTCAGGGGCCGGGGTGACAACCACGATGAGAGGCTGCTTAAAAAGCCGCGCCCAGCGCGGCTTTTTAAGCAGCCTCTCCAAGAACGAGTGTCATTCCGGGCTTGCCGTCCCGCTCACTTCTGCTCCAGCTCCTTCAGCTTCTTCACCACCAGGAACTTCTGTAGGGCGTCCATGCGGGCGTTGAGCTCCTGGATGTAAAGGCTCTGGTCTTCCACGGTGACCCAGAGCTGGTTGCCCAGCTTGTCCACGCTGAAGGTGCCGGTCTTGTTCCAGGTGTCGCGGCCGTCCACGGTGGGCAGGTGGCGTTCGCGCTCCACGTAGTTGGGCAGGTCCTTCAGCGGGGTGCGCACATACTGCCCGGCGCCTTTGGCATCCTCAGGCTTGGCGTTGCCGTCGTAGTAGAGGTCGAATACATAGTCGCTCAGGAGGCTGTTGCCGGACCATACGCTTTTTTGTGCGCTGATGGTGCCGGGGCCCCGGAATTTGTTGGCCGGGTAGGCACCGCTGGCCGCCCATACGGCATCGCCGATCATTACCCCGGTCTGGGCCACCATGTAGTTGCCCACGTTGTAGGCCGCGCCGCCGCCGGTGTATTCGCACAGGAAGGCCACGCGGGGCAGCAGGTTGGATTGGTTGAACGAACCCACGGGGTTCCACGTTTCCGTGCCGCCGTCGCAGAGTTCGGGAAGGGTGCCTCCGGTCAGGTTCCAACCGCCGGTCCAGCCCCAGCCTTCAATGTTGCTATTGGGTCCGACCAACCCGTTCGCCGGTGTGGTCGGCGGAAACCAAAATACAGGTCCCGAAAGAGGAGCGGTCCACAGGCAGGCGAAGTGGCCCCCGGTACCACCGCAGGCATCGCAATACACGGATACCATGCTCTGGTAACCGGAGTTGTATCCGAATACGCTGCCTTCCCGCATACCCCCCCAGTCCTGATTGTCCACCGAGGCGTCCACCAGAAGGTTGCTTCCGGCCCAGAAGAAGCCCGGTCCGCCTTGATCGTAGGGGTGTACGTTCCAGCCGACGTTCACCGTGTAACCCGTATTGTGGGCCGGCATCGTATAGCTCGGTGGCGGCCCGACAATGTTCGGCGGGCTGGGCATGGCGTAGGTGGTCAGCAGGGCCATGTCAAAGTTGGCCGCAGTGACCGCGGCGGTGTTCTTCAGGCTGAAGCGCATAAAGTGCAGGCGCTGGCTCCCACCACCGACCGCGGCCACATTGAAGGCGATGGCACGGATCGGGTTGGCCGGCCCCGGGCAGATGCCCGTCACGGCAATATCGGCCTGCCTGAAGAGCCACTGCCGGTGGGAATCCTCCCAAAGTCCCCAGTAGGGGGATTGGACGCCATTGAGGGTGGCGAAAGGCCCGGCCGGGCCGGGTATGGGCCATGGGCGCGGTACGGCCGTTACGGCGGCGGCCGTGAAGGTGACTGTGGTAGGGTCCTGGCAACCGGTCCCGGCGATAGGGCTGTCCTGGATCTTGCGCTCGCCGAAGTTGTTGTCGATCTGTTTCCATCCGTTGACGGCCGTGCCCCCGGCGTTCACTACGTAGCCCTCGAACTTGCCGGGCACCTTGCCCACTGCGGGGGTGAACTTGATGGTGCCTTCGTTGTCGACATTGCTGCCGCCGGTGAGCTTGATGCCGCCTTCCACTTCCACCAGCTCGTTAGGGCTGGGCAAGGGGACCGGGACGGGGGACCCGCTGTAGTAGAGTTGAAGCTCGCCGTTGGCGGAGAGGCGCCCGCGCTCTTGGTTGTTCGTGCGGAAGACCAAAGGCATGTTGTTGAGGGTGCCCAGAAAATTCACGTTGGTGGTCCCCGTGTTACCACCAAGCTTCCAGATATCCCCGCCCCACGCGATGTGTTTCCAGCCGACGACGGGTGTGAAAGCGTCCCAGTACCAATAGCCCCGGGGCGAAAGAGCCACCGAATCCGTCTGGTAGATGAGCAGGCCGTTCACCGCGGTGCCTGTAAGATTTACGCGTTGTGCGCTGGTCATGCGCGGTGCCAGAATGCCCTTGTCGGCGCTGCTGATGTCCAAAATGGAGTGGGAGCCTCCCGGATTGGGCGCGGCACCGGTGGAGTTGATGGCCACTTGGGCGTGCAGCCCCGTGGCCGCGGCCAGCAGGAACAGCGCCGCGAGCAGCCAAGGAAGCGCCCGCCATGGGGAAACGGAAAGCGATGGGGCCATAATAGCGACCGGACCGGCAGGGCGCTTGCGGAAAGGATGGGGTATCTGTGCGTGTGCCATGGCCTAGCGGGATGAGGAGGTAAGGGTGACGCGCTTGCGCAGGTCGGCGATCAGGCGGGCCTTGTCCGCGTCCGTCAGGTCCGCCATGGCACCTAGGTCTTGCCGTGCGATGCGGAACTCGGCGGTGGTGATGGGCCGTTCATTGGTGAGCATCTCGATCACGTTGAGCTTGTCGTGCAGGTCCGCCACGTAAAGCGCCTGGGTCTCGGTGGTGGCCCATAGCTGGTTGGTAAGGTCGCCTAGCGAAAAGCCGCCCTTCTCCTTCCACGCTTCCCGGCCCTTCATGGTGGGCAGGTGCCTGTGGTCGCGGGTGAAAGCCTCCATCTCATCGATGCTCAGCAGGCGCTCCGCGCCGAAGTGCGCGGCGTCGCCCGGGGCCACACGCCCGTCGAAAGCCCGGTCGAACACATGGTCGTTCAGCTGCAGACCGTTGTCATACACCCCGTTCTGGGCGGAAACGGTGCCACTGCCCTGATAGGCCCAGTAGCTATTGCCGGCGGGATAGTTCGCGCGCCAGCGGCCCCACGGAATGGCGGAGACGTTGGTCAGGGTGTCCTCCACTACCAATGCGCCGGGGTAGTATATGTAGCTGGCGTTGTTCACCCCGCTGGTGGCCGCAAGGCTGGCGGTGGACATCTTTCCATGGAAGCGTACGACGGGCCGCCAAGTGGAGGGACCGCTCTTCCAGTCGGCGGGGACGGGCGGGCCCGCGTTGTCCTGCATAATGGCCGATCCGGAAGATAGATTGCAACTGGCGATGGGTACGGGTGCGGGCACTGTGGGGGGTGGGCTAACGGAGTTGGCCCCGTAAGTGGCGTTGAAGCCGGTGTTGACGCAGCCCACCGGATTGTTGGCCGCATTGATAGGGTTGCCCGCATTCGTTTGGTACCTGACGGCGACCTCGATAATGATGTTGCTGGTCCCGTCCCAAACAAAGAAAGGAGCGAGGTTGATCCCGAACCAGGAGGGGCCGCCCACAGGGCCGTTCGGCCATGGCGGAACATACGTGCCGCAGCTCATCGTGCCCGCGTAGTCCGGGGTGTTGTCAAAACCGTTCAGCGCGGTCAGGCCTATGGGTGCGTTGCGCACCGAAATGCTCATGGTGAGCACGTTCTTCAGGATATTCCGCGTCACCCAGAAGGCGATCTGGTCAATGGGCTCACCGGGGCAAAAACCACCATCAGCGCTTGGATTGCTGTTCAGCTGGGCTATTTCCATGTTCAGTTCCGACGCCAGGAAGAGGTATTGCCTCCGCATATAGGGCCGCGATGCATTGTAGCAGATGAACGGTGTTATAAGGTCCTGATCACCGGGATTGGGCGCGCCGGGGGACACGGTATTGCTCATGGTGTATGGAGGGGCTATCCCGCTGGGAATGTTGACGAAGCGCGAGACATTATCACACACGGCCTCCCTGAAGTGGCTCCAGCTTTTGTCGATCACCTCGGTATAGGGGTTCTCAAAGGCACGCCAGCCGTTGATCATGGGTTGTATCACGGGGGGGCTGCTGCCCTGTCGCATGGCGGTGCCATCCACATTGCCCCAGTGCCCGGCAAATTGCAGGGGGTAGTTGTTCACCGTGCCCAGTACGGAGCTGATCACCGCGCCACTGGCGGAGTTGACGGCCAGCTTCTCGTTGCTGCCGTATTTGTAATTGCCTGTGCCGGTCCAGTTGCCGCGGGTCTGGTAGCGGAACACCCCGGGGTCGTTCGTGTTGCTGGTCTCCACGCCGGGAGAGGGGACATAATACTGTCGGATGGCGCCGTTGATGTCCAAGCGTTCCTTGGAAGCGGGTTGGAGGATCGGCCAGCCCACGCCGAGGTAGCCGGTGGTGGCGTCCATCCGCATGCGGGGCAGGTTATTGGTGCGGAAGTACATCGGCCTGGACGGGGAGTCCGAGGTGCCGATAAAGTCCACGTTGGGGTCGGCGGCATTGGTGAGGAAGTTTCCGTAGATGTCCCAGCCGTGGTTGCCGTTGGTCAAGGGAATCCATTGGCCATAATCCACGGCCCAAAGACCGCGTACGTTGGCCGCGCCGGTGCGGAACACGGTAAGCCCTTGGGGCAGGGTGGCCGGGTTGGGCGGCAACGTAGCCATGCGGGGGATGAAGAGCCCTTGGGTGATGGAGCTGACGTCGAGGATAGCTTGGGGGGAGGCCGCAGCACCGGTGGCATTGATGGCCACGTTGTTCTGTGCACGGGCGGCACCGGCGATGCCCAAAGCGCACAGGGCCAGAGCGGCGAAGTGCAGGCGGCGGGGGAGGCGGCGTGTGGCGTTCATGGCTTGGATGTGGCCTTTTCGTTCAGGGCGTCGATGAGGTGAAGCTTTTGGGCCTCGGACAGCCGTTTGCTGCTCTGCACCTCGGTGATAAGGCGCTGGGCCTCCTGCGGGGACATATCGGTGCCGAAGGCCATTTCCTCCAGGGATCGCAGGTCCTTTTCTAATTGGGTGATGTAGAGGGCTTGGTCTTCCACGGTCTCCCAGAGGCCGGTTGTGACAGTGCCGAGGCTGGCCCCGTCCTTCGCCTCCCATTCCGTGCGGGAGGGCATGTTGGGCAGGTGGCGGTCGCGTTCCAGGCGCTCGCGCAATTGGCCCAGCCCCACATAGGCATAGCCTTGAACGGCCTGGGCCTCGTCAGGCCGTGGCGCACCATCAAAATAGCGGTCGAAGACATGGTCGCTCAGCAGCACGCCCGCGTCGTACACACCGTGCTGGGTGCCGATGGTGCCGGCCCCGTGGAAAGTGGCACCGGCCAACCAAGCAGGGGAGCCGACCATCAGCCCGCCATCATACTGGATGTAGTTGGCGGAATCCCGTTTGGTGGTGGGGGAGACCACTGTGCCCGTGAAGCGTGTCACCGGCCGCTTGGTGTGCCCGTTGTCGCCCGGGCCGACAACGGCCGTCGGGGCGGGAAGCACGGGGTTGTCGTCCATTATATTGCGTGTGGCGGCGCTTTGGCCCCCGCCGGCCGGCTGGTACATGACCCATTTGGTACAATTGAAGCCGGGGTCCTCCAGTTCCACCCTGGGGCCTACGCCGATGCCCACGTTGCGGGTCCATACGATGTCGAGGATCAGGTTGTTGTTGGCGGCTAGGACGATGGGGCTGCTCAGCGTGAAGGTGACCCAGCCCGGGCTGGGGATCAAGCCGCTAAAACTGCCCCTGATGGCGGACAGCCGGATAGCGTCATCCATGAAAGGGGCACCTGGGGTGGTCCCATAGGCGCCGGAAGTGAGGTTGGCAAGGGCCGCATTAACAGCCGCTCCGCCACGGACCTCGCCGGTGATGGTGGTGGGGAATACGGGAGGTCCCACATTGTTCAAGGTCTCCTGATCCAAGCAGTAAAAGGAAAAGGCATCGATGGTGGCGGGAAAGCAGAGGCCGGCGGCCACCAGCTCGCTGTAGCGGTAGAGGTATTGCACCCGGTAGTTGCCTTGAACGGTGCTGGTGAAGTTGGTGGCGAAGGGGCTGTAGGTGTTGGGGGCGGCGGTCTGGGTGACCGGCGTGGGGCTGAGGAATCCGCGAAAGGCATCACCGATGGCACCGGTGCAGGCCACGGTGTCCTTGGGGAACTCTTTTGGCGGGGTCACTAACTTCTCGGCATTTTCCAAGCGGCTCCACTGGATGACCCCGAGCGTGTCGAAGTTGGTGCCCCAGTGCCAGTTGAAGTTGGTGGCGCTGGAGGCCAGGCCGTCCTTGGTGCCGTAGCGGATCGTTCCTTCGGTGGGGGTGACCACTTGGGCCGGGAGGGTGGCGTTCTTTTCCAAACGGATGGCGCCTTGCACCTCTAAGCGCTCAACTGCGGGTGCTGGCGTGCCCAAACCCACAAAGCCGGACAGGTAGTCGAACAGATCATAGCCCATCTGCATCGCGGGGGCAGCGGGAGCGAGGACGGTGCGGAAGACGAGGTTCTTATTGGACGAGAGGTTGGCGGTGCCGAGGTGTTCGGGAAAGGGCGCTATGACACTTCCCACGGTGTTGCCGAGGATGAACCAACCGGTGCGGGCCACGGACAGATGCACCCAACCGGCGGGGGCGGCGGTGGAGTAGTACCAGAAGCCGCGCTGGTTGCCGGGATCGTTTACGGCCCCCGTATCGGTCTGGTACACAAGGAGCCCGTTGTCGTTCGCTACGACCGGTATGGCCAGCCGTTGGACCCCGGTCATGCGGGGGATCAACAGGCCCCGTTTGGGTAGAGCGACCGTTCCGGTGAGCCCGCTCACATCAATGTCCAGAATGGCATTGGCGTCCGGGGTCGGGGGCACCCCCGGAGTTGCGTTGATGCCCATGTTCTGGGCGCTGGCCACAGTGCAGGCGATGGCGGCCACAAGGGTCAGAAAGTGCCGGAAGCGTATGGGTTTCCGCATAGATCTCTGCGTTGGGGGGAGTAATGGAAGGTTACGAAGGTAATCATTGTCAGCGCAAGATGGCATGGGCGGACGGAGGCAATGCATGGGGCTATGGGGCTTGGGTAGGGCTTCCACAGGTGGAAGACGGATGCACGGGCTTAGGTTGCCTTGAAAGTTTTCCACAGGTGGTGTGGCGCGCAATAAACGCTCATGTGCATAAGGGAGGGAGGTCCGCAAATCTCTTGAATGGTCGGATACCGGTGTCCGGGATAAAATGCGGAGTCATCCGGAAAAGCACGTCAGCAAGAGCATTGAAGGAATTCATAGCAAAGAGGGCCTCGTTTTTATTGGGCAAGCATTTTCGGCATTTTCGCGACCCCGGCCTCCGAGCCGGAATCGCGGAAATGACACGCCCAAAATTTATCCCGGACGGCAGTGAATGGTCGGAAACCGTACGGACCTGTCCTCACCGAGGGGCTGCGTGAAAGCGCGTGCCCGCGTTAGGGACGCTCGATCTGGTGCGAAAGGAGCAATTGCCCAACGGAAGCCTTAGACCCCGAACAGGCGCGCAGGCGGCTCACCTCTTCAGGAATCCCCCGCTGGGAAGCACGCTGCCGTCGGGCAATGCGATGCTGAGGCCGTACCAACCCCGGGCCAGCTTTTCGATGGGGATCACCGTGGTCTGTTCACCGCGGGCGGTCTGCACGGAGGTCTCGGCAACGGTCCTGCCGAGAGCATCCTGCACGTGGATCAGGGCGGGGCCGTCCATGGTCGCGGTAAAGGCCACGTTGAGCCGGTCCGTGGCGGGATTGGGGAAGATCACGGGCCGGGTGCCCGTCTGGCCCATGAAGGCCACCACGGTACGGGTGTATTCAAAGGCCCCGTTGTAGTCCACTTGCTTAAGGCGGTAATAATTGGCGCCTATGAAGGGGTCGGTATCCGCGAAGCTATAGTCGTTCCTGCCTTGTGCATCACCGGCGGCAGCCACGGTGCCGATGGGGGCAAAAGTCTCGTTGTCGGGGCTTCGTTCCACCGTGAAATGGTCGGAATTCTTTTCCGTTGCGGTGGCCCATGTCACATCGATCACGGTGTTGTGGGCGATGGCTTGGAGGTCGATAAGCTCCACGGGCAGGGTGGTGCAATCGAGGGAGGCGCCGCCGGTGAAGGACCAGGTCAGGTTGAAGGATTGCCCTGTGACATCGAAGTTGTCGATGTACATGATGTAGATCTTGCCCATCACAAGAGGCAGGGGGGCCACGAAGCCGTCGCCGACATCGCTTTCCGAGAGGTCGAAGGATGCAGGCCGCATGCCGGTCTGGAACGAGGAGGGAGCAGGATATAAGGGCACGTTCGGCGGGTAGGCCCAAGAGCAGCGCGTGGGTGCCCCTACGGGAGGACATTGCAACGCGTCGCGCTCCCAGATGGCGAAGTCGTAATCCACATTGCCCCCGATAGGCGATATGGTGAGCGAAGCGGTACCGGCTACGGACGGGGTGAAGAAATACCAGCTACCTTGGCGTTCATTGCCCATCAGACAGCCGCGGTTGGAGCCGGTGAGGTCGTTGGAACAGCCCACGTAATCCACTTGGTTGGTGATGGGGTCGCTGCTGCAGACGGTATTGCCGCCTACACAATCCTCCTGAGGGGTCGGGAAGCTCGTAAAGCTGCGGATGCAGATGCCGAAGCTTCCGGTGGCCCCGGCATAGCCCCATACCCGGATGAAGTAGTTGGCACCGGGCACCAACGGGTTGCACCTGCGGTCGATCTTGGACATATAGCCCACCCCTCCGTCATCGTCGCAATCCACATTGGTATACGAACCGCAGGTGCCCTTGAGGAGTGCCATGCGGGAATCCGTCAAGGTGCCGGGCGCGGTCTCGATGATGACCACCCCGTTCGCCGGTGCGGTGAACTTGAACCAGACATCCTTGAAATTGCCATTGGTGAAGGTGCCCCCGCAGGTAGGGTTCGGGGTAGTGGTGGAGCGCGTGGCGCCCGCATTGGAGTATGTCTGCATCGTGCAGACGTCGTTCACGTTAAGGGTGATGGCACCGGCGCATTCATTGTTGGTAACGGCAGCAGGGACCGTGGCACAGGTGATGGTGAGGGTGGCGCAGAGGCTGTTGGAGGCACAGGGATAGGCATCCACCAATACCCGTAATTGGCCGGTAAAGGTGGCCGTCCAGCCCAGATAGGAGGGGCCAAGTGCAGGACATGCTCCGCTATCATCATTGTACCCCAGGCTTCCGCCGCCGGTGTTGTTGAAGATGGTGATCTGTGTGTCCCAGGCCGCGCCACAGGTGGAGAAGGAGTAGATATTCCCGAGTGTGACGTTCACCAGCGCATATTGGCCGCCGGTGATGCATGGCACGGTGGTCGTGCCGGGGCAGGGCGGCGTGATGGCCGAGCCCAACAGGGTGTTGTTGTTGGTACATTGACCGAAGGCCCCGGGGCCCGGTACAACGAACTGGAACGCGACCAAAAGCGGTACAACGGTCAGTAGATCGCGAGAAACACGGGTCCTCATCGGGGCTCAGGGGTTGTGGGTGCTGAATTGAGCAAGCGGAGATATTCCTCAGGATGGTCGAGCACCCAGGCATCCTTGCGCGCGGCGATCTCTTCAGGGCCGAGCTCGGCTCCCCGTTCCAGGTCCGAAAGCCAGGGGAGCGTTTTTCCTTCATCAACTGTGCCGGCCAGGGGTACCCCGTCCTTGAGGAACGCGGCCAATTGAATTCCGTATGGTTCCAGATGGGCGCGCATTTCAACGGGTGAAAGTTCACCCTGCGTCCGGATGTGGAGCACATCCTCCTCGCGTTCCAGCGTGATCTCCGCTTCCGGGAGCCAGTTCAGCACATCCGCCAACATCGGCTTGAAAGGGTTCACCCCTTCAGAGCGGATCAATCGGGCGGTGTACACATGTTGGACAGGTTCCTGAGCCTGTACATCGCCGGTCCCGGAAAGCAGGAGAAACAAGACAGGAAAGGCGCCGAGCAGGCACTTCCATGAGCGCACTTTGGGCCTGACCGAAAAGCGGAGGATTGCTGGTGTGACCATGCGAATGCTATTTGTTGAGGACCTACCATGCACACCGAGGAGCCTTTCGGTGCTTTATTTTCGACCAAATTGATGTTATATCGGACGAAAATCAATGTGTGTACGATTAAGTTCTTAACAAGTTGCACATCATGAAATAGAAGGGCAGGGGAAATAGGGGGGCCAAGAGCATGCGGTATGGAAGTGAGCCCCGGCCGTGCCGCAGGTCTGTTCTTCCGCCCCGGATGGATCCGCTGGGGTATTTGGGTCATTGGCCCTGGATCGCGGTCCGGTCCGGGCGTTCCGGCGGCCATCCTTGCCCTTCCCCTGAATTTTCCGCACGGGCCCGTGCGGATATTCAGCTTATGGAGGCTTGGCGGCCCTTCTATTTTTTCAAGAAGCCACCACCTGTAACGACGCTTCCGTCAGCCAGGTCGATCCGGAGGTTGTACCAACCCGGTGCCAATTGGCCGATGGGTAACTGCGCGGTGCGTTGGCCGGACAGGTCGTCCGTGCTTACCGCTGCCACCGCCCGGCCCAAGGCGTCCAAGATTACCAGTTTCACCGGTTTGCCCATCGCTGGGGGGAAGACCACGTTCAGCACGTCGGATACCGGATTGGGATACAAGGTGGGCCGGTCCTCGCTGTTGGTGAGGGTGGCCACTACGGTCTGGGAGCGCACGCTGGCGCCGTCCATGTCCACCTGCTCCAAGCGGTAGTAGTTCACGCCGCGGAAGGGCGTTTCATCCACGAAGAGGTAGTCGTTCCGGAACTGGGCGTTCCCGGCGGCGGCCACTGTGCCGATCGAGGTGAAGGTCACATTGTCCGGGCTGCGCTCCACGGTGAAGTGATGGCTGTTGTGCTCGGTGGCGGTGGTCCAGGTGACGTCGATCACGGGGCTGCGGGCGTTTGCTTGAAGGTCGATAAGTTCCACGGGCAGGGTGGTGCAGTCCAGGGAAGCGCCGTTGGTGAGCTCCCAATCCAAGATGAAGGCCTGCCCCGTACTGGAAAAGTTGTCCACATAGAGCACATAGACCGAGTCGGCCATGACGTTCAGGGTCTGCACCCAGCCGTCACCATTCTGGTCCTCGGAAACATCCATGGCCCCGTTCCCCATGCCGGTGAGGTAGGTGGGGGTGAACAGCCCGTCCGCCCAGCTGCACCGCACCGGCGGGCCGGTGGGGCATTGCACGCTGGAGAAGGGGCCCCAGATGGCGAAGTCATAGTCTATGTTGCCGGAGGGGGTGATGGTAAAGCCCACGGTGCCGCTGGAGGAAGGCGAGAAGAAATACCATGACCCCTGACGTTCAAAGGAGGTCAGGCATCCCTGGTTGGAGGCATCGAGGTCCAGCACGCAACCAGTGGATACGCTGTTGTTGGTAATGCTGGCATTTCCGCAGATGGTGGCCCCGCCGACGCAGTCCTGCGCCAAAGCGGTGGTAGAAGGCGTGCAGTCCGCGGTCACGGAATAGGCCAGCCCGATGTTCGGTGGGGTATAGGACTGGAAGAGGCACTGCCCGTTCACGCTGAGATCCATGGAGTTCTCATCGTAGAATAGCGCCCCGCCATCGCTGTAGATCACTTGCACGATGTCGCCATCGGTCACCCCGAAATCCACATAGCCGGTGAATCCCGCATTGAGGGACCACAGGCCCAAGCTCACGCCGTTGACAATGATCTCCACATAGGCCTGACCAAAAATGTCCGCCCACCCGTCCCCGTAGCTATCGTTCAAGGTGAGCCTGAAGAGGCATGTAGGATTGAAGATGCAAAGGTTGCCGGTCATGTTGGTATTGCTGTTGTACCGCTGCACCCGCACATAGTAGTTGTTGCCCGGTATCGTGGGGATGGTCACCGTCTCGGCGCCGTTGCCAACGCCCACATCGGAGCAACCAAGCACCGCTCCCCCGCATGCGGCCAGGACATGGAGGATCGCATCCGCACCGCCCGTTGGGGTGTAGCGCACGGTGGTCAAGGTGGTGGTTGCTTGGAACCAACCGAAGGCATCCTTCCTGGCGGTAGCATTACACCCCCCGGGATTGTACACGGCCGTGTAGCCTGTGACCGTATTGAATGCTTGAGGCACGCAGGTGCTGTTCACCGGGTACTTGTTCGCGGCGAGCGTTCCGCAGGTGTTGCTGGAGGTCTGGGCCGTTGACGATGTAGTGATCAGCATCCCGGCCGCAACGCATAGCGCAAGGCCGAAGCGTGCCTGCTTTTCGAGGGGGGGGCCGGTGGAGGTGGCCATGTGTCTGTTGGATCCCGGTTATTTCGTATTGTGTTCCGAAGCGCTTTTTCGTGGGGGAATATTGGCCAATATTGAAAATTCCGTAAGTGAATGTCAATTGGTGCACAATGAGGTTTTGAACAAGCCTCCGGTACGAAGACGTTCCCAAACGGGACAAGTTGCCTTCGATATGCACTTTACACTCCAAGGTCTCCTCGGGAAGAGCAATGGAGTAAAGGATCCCGTCAACGGCCCAGGAAATGGGCCTTGACCGGAATTGCCAAGGACCGCCACCCGACGGCTTACTTCTTCAGGAATTGCCCACCAGTGAGCGTCCCTCCATCGGCCAGGTCGATGCGGAGGCTGTACCAACCCGGGGCCAACTGGTCAATGGGCACCGTCGTGGTGCGTTGGCCGGGCATGGCGTCCATGTTGACCGAGATCACCGTTCTGCCCAAGGCGTCCAAGACCACCAATTTCATGGACTTGTCCATCAGTGTTGCGAAGACCACGTTCAGTTCATCAGTAGCCGGGTTGGGGTAAATGGAGGGTCTGCCGTCGCCTTCGGAAAGCGAGGCCACCACGGTGTGGGAGCGCTTGGTGGTGCCGTCGAGGTCCACTTGCTCCAAGCGGTAGTAGTTCACGCCTCTGAACGGGCTTTCGTCCACAAAGAGGTAATCATTCCGGAACTGGGCGTTGCCAGCGGCGGCCACCGTGCCGATCGGAGTGAAGACCTCGTTGTCCGGGCTCCGTTCCACGGTGAAGTGCTGGCTGTTGTGTTCGGTGGCGGTGGCCCAGGTGACGTCGATCACGGGGTCGTTGGCGGTGGCCTCCAAGGCGATGAGTTCCACGGGGAGGGTGGTGCAGTCCAATGAGGTGTTCGTGAGTTGCCAACTGAGGTTGAATGCTTGCCCGGAGGTGGAGAAATTGTCTATGTAGAGGACGTATACCTCGTTGGCGAGTGCGGGAATGTCCCGCACCCAACCGGTCCCGGCCGCTCCTTCGGTGGTCAGCGTGGCCGTTGAGTTGAGGCCGGTGGTGTATGGTCCCGGGGCATCATAGCTACAGCGCAGGGGCGGCTCCGTGGGACATTGGGCATTAGCATAAGGTCCCCACACGGCGAAATCATAGTCGTCCGTGCCGTTGGCGGGTGCGATCGAGAAAGCGATGGTGCCGTCTGTCTGTGGCGAGAAGTAGTACCAAGTGCCTTGGCGCTCGCCGGAGGAGAGACAGCCTTGGTTGGATGCGTCGAGGTCCATCACATCGCCGGTGCTGGAGCTGTTGTTGACGATGGCTTGTGAGCTGCAGATGGTGATACCTCCGGCGCAGTCCTGCGGTTGTGCGGGCGGTGGGCCACAGGTGACCGTCTGGTAGAAGGTGATGCCCGCCGCCGGCGGGGTGGCCGAAGTGAAGTAGGGGTTCGATCCCAACTTGGCGATCGAATAGGAGTTCTGGTCCTGATTGGGCCCGGTGGCAACGACGTACTCGATCTCGATGAGGTTGCCGAGGTTTACTCCGATCAACACAATGTTGTCGGTGGCGGTGACGGTATAATTGGTCCAGGTGCCAGTGTTGATGCGGACACGAACCAAGGAAGTGCCCCAGCCGTTTCCCCCGCTGTCATGCATCCGCAGGACGTAGATACAATCCCCTGCGGGAGGTGTGGTGCAGATGACCTGCGCGGCCCAGCCGGCATATGTGACGGAACCGTCGGAGATGAATTGAGCCGTGAGGCAGCCGCTGGGGTTTGAGGCCATGAGGAGCGGGGGAAGCGTGTTGCCCGTGAAGGTTCCGAGCAAAGGGGCGGCGGTGTTGGTGCCGTCATAAATGCTGAGCCCGTCGATGAACTCCGTATTGAACACGCTGAAGACCAAGCTGACCATATCGCCGGGGTTGATCGGGCAAATGGTGACGGTGTAGTTGGTGTTGTTGGCATAGTTGCCGGAAGCTCCTCCGGGATCGTAGAACATGGCACCGCAGACGGGCGGGGTCGGGGGGGTGAAGGTGGTGGCGCAGATGGAGAAGGAACCGGGATTGTCATTCCCATATTCCCAAAAACGGACGTAGACGGTGCTCCCGACGGTGAGGCCGCTTGCCACGATCTCCGGCATCAGTCCGTTGGCGTCGTCGTTGCAACTGATCTGCGTGAAGGTGCCGTTGCAGGCGGTGGCGGTGTAGAGGGCCATGCCACCGTCGGTGATCACCCCGGCGGAGGTGGTGACGGTGACCGCGCCGGAGGCCGGCACGGTGATGGCGAACCAGACGTCGCCGCCGTTGTAGTTGGCGCAGGTAGGGGCGGGTACGCCCGTGGTTCCTGTTGCACCCGATGTGGTGGCGGTGGTGTTCACACAGGTGGCGTTCACCAGCAGAGTTGTGGCCTGGCACGGGTTATCGTTGGTGAGCGGTGGCGGCGGTGGGCCCAAGCTGAAGGTGCCGGGGCAGGGGCTGTCCGGGCTTGGCCAGGTATCGAACCAGATGTAGTAGGTGGTGCCGGCGGTCAGCGTCACGGCGAAACTGACCGTACTGCCTGCGGTGCCATCGCCGTAAAGACAGTTGTTCAAGGTGGGGCAGCCGATGTAGACCATGGCGGAATTCCAGGTCTGCCCTTCGAGTGTAAGCTGATAGACGCCCGTGATGGTGGGGGTGAAGCTGTAGAGGGCCTCGTTCCCGTCCTTGTAGAAATCAAGGTCCCCCGTCCCGCAGATGGCGCCGGGCACAGTGGTGGAGTTGAGGTCATCGGTCGTTCCGCACGTGACCGCCTGGCCCACGATGGGCAGGGATGCGGGGTTGATCACGATGGCATTGGCACAGGTAGTGGCCCATGCCGGGGAGGCGTTGCACAGCAGCAGAACGAACAAAACGGCAGCCGACTGAGAGGTACGGTGAAGTGTCTTGCGAAGCAAGAGGGAGGTCAGGTAATTATTCGCCATACAACGGGCCTCGGGTTATTCGGGAAAGCACACCTGGGAGTATCTGTGGCGGTGTGGGCATCCACTCGAAAAGGACCATGAGCCAAGAACAAGACGCGGGTCTTCCCCAAAGGTTGCTGAAAATGCCGCATAAAGACAAGTTTGCGCGGATTTTTTTTAACAGGTGGGGTGCTAAAGTCTTGACGGGTCCCACCGAACGCCACCCGAGGACCTGGTGCTAGCCGCAAGCGAAAGATCAATGCCTACCGGCCTCCTGCCGTTCTTTCATGGACACCGTGCGCGGGTACTTTTCCAAGGCCACACGCAGGCATTCCACCGCCAACTGGAGTTTTTCCTTTTCCAGCACATAAGCCAAGCGTACTTGACGTTTGCCCAGCTCCGGCTCGGCATAGAAGCCGGAGGCCGGGGCCATCATCAAGGTATGGCCGTTGTGCTCGAATTCTTCCAGCAGCCATTGGCAGAAGACGTCGGCATCATCCACGGGCAGGTCTGCAACGCAATAGAAGGCGCCGCTGGGCATGGGGCATACCACTTCGGGGATGGTGTTGAGGCCGTCCACTAAAATGTTGCGGCGTTCACGGTATTCCGCGTTCACCTCGGCGAAGTAGCTCTGAGGTGTCTTCAGCGCGGCCTCGGAAGCCACCTGGCCCAAGGTGGGCGGGCTGAGGCGGGCCTGGGCGAACTTCATGGCCGTCCCCATCAACTCTTCGTTGCGGCTGACGAAGGCGCCCACGCGCGCACCGCACATGCTGTAGCGCTTGCTCACGCTGTCGATCAGCACCACGTTGTTGCTGATCCCCTCGAGGTTCATCGCGCTGATGTGCTTGGTACCGTCGTAGCAGAACTCGCGGTACACCTCATCGGCGAAGAGGAAGATGTCGTGCTTGAGGACCACTTTGCGGAGGCGCTCCAACTCGTCCGCGGTGTACACACGGCCGGTGGGGTTGCCGGGGTTGCAAATGAGGATGCCCTTGGTGCGCGGGGTGATATGAGCCTCGAAAATACCTTCCGGCGGCAGCTCGAAGCCGTTCTCGATGGAGCTGCGCAAAGGCACCACGGTGACGCCCGCCTCGATGGCAAAGGCATTGTAGTTGGCATAGAAGGGTTCGGGGATGATCAGCTCGTCGCCGGGGTCGAAGCAGGCCATCATGGCGAAGAGGAGCGCCTCGGAACCGCCGGTGGTCACGATGATCTGGTCCTTGGTGACGGCGATGTTGTGCGCCGCGTAGTACTCCGCCAAACCTTGGCGATAGCTCTCGAAACCGGCGCTGTGGCTGTATTCCAGCACGGGCATGTCCAGTTTGTGGATCGCGTCCAATGCCACTTGGGGGCTGTGGATGTCGGGCTGGCCGATGTTGAGGTGAAGGACCTCGACGCCGCGTTTCTTGGCGGCTTCGGCAAAGGGGACCAACTTGCGGATGGGGGAGGACGGCATGATGCGCCCTTTGTGCGAGATGCGTGGCATGAGGTGTTGAAAATGGACGGCGAAGTTCGGGGAAAAGCCGGAGGTGGTGTTGTGTTTTTAACCGCAAAGCACGCAGAGAGCGCAAAGGAATGCGGGTTGGCCGGAGGTTGTCGTGAGGATTTACCGCAACGGACGCAACGGGGCGCAACGGAATGCGACAGGTTTGGGGCTGCGACGCCTGAAAACGGACAACTGACAACTATCCATAAAACAAGGGCCGCCCCGGATCGGAACAGCCCTTGGAGATCGGGTGTAAAAACCTAGTCTTCGGACTTGTCCTTTTTATCCTTTTTGTCCGCCTTGTGCGCCGCTTTCTTTTCAGCGCGAAGGCTGAGCATTTTGCTGTATTGCTCCGGGGTGAGGGCGGCTTTGAACTCGTTGTCGCGGTTGGCCTTCACCACGTCACCACGCTTCTCACGGGCAGCATTGTCGGGCATGGTGTTGACGTTCTTGATGCTATTGGCATAGGTGAGGTTGATGGCGGCCACCTTTTCCTGCTGTGCGGCGTCGAGACCGAGGTCTTTCACCATTTGTTCGGTGCGGCGTTCGGCCTTTTCGGCGGCTGTCTTTTGAGTATGGTCGCCTTCTTGGGCGAAGGCACCGAGGCCGATTGTTAGGGCGAGTGACAGGAAGATGGCTTTCATGTTCGTTGGTTGGGGATGAGGACGGCGAAAGGTATGTCGTGGCCGCTTATGGGAGGAGACGCAAGATACGGGCCGGAGGTTTGCCGAGGGCTGTCGGATTAAACTGCGAGCCTCAAGCCGCAAGCTCCACGCTTGAAGCCTTCGACGCACAGCTTGCGGCTTGTGGCTTGCGGCTCAACACACTTCTCCACGATCCGCCCACCTTTTCCACGATCCAAGTACGGCACGGAAGCCATGGGATACCTTCGCGGCCCGGATACCCTCCGGACATGCCAAAAGACAATTCCATCAAGTCGGTCCTGCTTATCGGCAGTGGACCCATCGTTATCGGCCAAGCTTGCGAATTCGATTATTCCGGCAGCCAAGCCGCCCGCTCGCTTCGCAACGAAGGCATCGAGGTCACGCTGATCAACAGCAACCCCGCCACCATCATGACCGATCCGGTCACGGCGGACAATGTGTACCTGTTGCCGCTCACCACCGCGAGCATCGAGCAGATCCTGAAGCAGCACAAGATCGACGCGGTGCTGCCCACCATGGGCGGCCAGACCGCGCTGAACCTCGCCATCGAATGCGAGAAGCTCGGCATCTGGAAGGAGCACAACGTGCGCATGATCGGTGTGGACACCGAGGCCATCGACATCACCGAGAACCGCGAGCGCTTCCGCAAGCTGATGGAAAGCATCGGCATTCCTTCTGCACCGAGCAAGACCGTCACCAGCTTCTTGGAAGGGAAGAAAGTGGCGCAGGAATTCGGCTTCCCGCTCGTGATCCGCGCCAGCTACACCTTGGGCGGTGCCGGTGCGGCCTTCGTGCATGACCCCGCAGAGTTCGACAAGCTGCTGAAGCACGGGCTGCAAGTGAGTCCGATCCACGAAGTGCTTATCGACAAGGCATTGCTCGGTTGGAAGGAGTACGAGCTGGAACTGCTGCGCGACAAGGACGACAACGTGGTGATCATCTGCAGCATCGAGAACTTCGATCCGATGGGCATCCACACGGGCGACAGCATCACCGTGGCGCCCGCAATGACGCTCAGCGATCGCACCTATCAGCGGATGCGGACCATGGCCATCAAGATGATGCGCGCCATCGGCGACTTCGCGGGCGGTTGCAACGTGCAGTTCGCCGTAAGTCCGGATGAACGCGAGGACATCTTCAGCATCGAGATCAACCCGCGCGTGAGCCGCAGCAGTGCGCTCGCCAGCAAGGCCACGGGTTATCCCATTGCCAAGATCGCGGCCAAGCTCGCCATCGGTTATCGCTTGGATGAAGTGGAGAATCCCATCACCGGCACCAGCGCCTTCTTCGAGCCCACGCTCGATTACGTGATCGTGAAAGTGCCGCGCTGGAATTTTGACAAGTTCGAGGGCAGTGACCGCAGGCTCGGCGTGCAGATGAAGAGCGTCGGCGAAACGATGGGCATTGGCCGCAGCTTCCAAGAGGCCTTGCAGAAAGCCTGTCAGAGCTTGGAGATCAAGCGCAACGGCCTCGGCGCGGACGGCAAAGAGACCACCGATGTCGCCGTGCTGCTGGACAGCTTGAGCAACCCGAGTTGGAGCCGTCTCTTCCACGTGTACGACAGCATCAAGGCGGGCATTCCGTTCAAGACCATTCAGGACCGCACCAAGATCGACATCTGGTTTTTGCGGCAGATCGAGGACATGATCCTCACCGAAAAAGAAGTGGAGAAATACACGCTGGAAACCATTCCGCGCGACCTGCTCTTCGAGGCTAAGCAGAAGGGCTATGCCGATCGCCAAGTGGCGCATTTGTTGGGCTGCCTGGAAAGCCAAGTGTACAAGAAGCGGAACGAGCTCGGCATCAAGCGCGTGTACAAATTGGTGGACACCTGCGCCGGGGAATTCCCCGCGAAGACGCCGTACTACTACAGCACCTTCGAGGAAGAGAACGAAAGCATCCCCAGCGATAAGAAGAAGATCGTCGTCCTCGGCAGCGGCCCCAACCGCATCGGGCAAGGCATCGAGTTCGACTACTGCTGCGTGCATGGCGTGCTGGCCGCGAAGGAGATGGGTTACGAGACCATCATGATCAACTGCAACCCGGAGACCGTGAGCACGGACTTCGACACCGCCGACAAGCTCTACTTCGAGCCGGTGTTCTGGGAGCACATC
>Ga0209582_1000149_pt1 | contig 69426 bp, 55 predicted proteins | sample KloWWTmetKNB5Kit_FD_187176 | JGI IMG/M metagenome (GOLD analysis project Ga0209582, IMG submission 187176) | Active sludge microbial communities from Klosterneuburg, Austria, studying microevolution and ecology of nitrifiers - Klosterneuburg... | ecosystem: Engineered > WWTP > Aerobic digester >...
TCTAGTTATTCAAGGATCAAAGACCCAAGTTGTCCTTGCAATTGCGGAATTCGAGGTCCTTCATGGCCTTCTCGCGCAGGCTGCCGTCCTTTTGGACCGCCATGCCGAGGTTACTGCGAACACCGTCGCAGTTGCTTTGGCGGGCTGCGATGATGGCTGCCAAGTAGTGGCCCATCGCGCTGTCCTTATCACTGCTACCATCGAGCATGCCTTGTGCACCAGCAGCATCGCCACCGAGCATTTTGGCCAACGCACTGTTGAAGCTCTTCGCTCCGGCCATGTTGGTGTTGGCGGCGCTGTAGTCTCCGTTCTGGATGTTCACCAGGCCCATGTTGTACTTCACCTCTGGACCTGCGGTCATGGCCTTGGTGTAGAGTTCGGCGGCTTTCTTACGATCGCCTTTCAAACGGGCAACCACGCCGAGGTTGTTGGTGCTAACAGGGTTCTCCGAGATGGTATTTGCCTTTTGGAACTGCGCTTCGGCCTCGTCCATCTTGTTCTGCATCATGTACACGTAGCCCACGTTGTTGGCACCGCGGTAGTCCGTTGCGTGTACACGCTCGGTCTCCTTGTAGATGCGGAGTTGTTCGTTCAGGTCGCTAGAGAGGGTAGCGGCGAAGAGCAATTCCTCCACATTCAGCGAATCCGGCATGGTACGGCTCATCTCGGTGAGTTGGGCATCGGTCTTTCCGATACGCTGGTAGTTCAACTTCATCTCACTGCGACGCAATTGGGGAAGGATCTGTTCGGAGATCTCCTTGTAGGTGGCAGCCATGTTCTTGATCTCTTCCTCGCGCTTGGTCAGATCGGGGTACATTTCCAATACACGCAACACCAATTCCTTGTCCGGCACGGTTGTGCTCGCTTGCATGGCGCGCTTGAAACCGTCCCAGTCCTCACCACGTGGGTTGAGTGTGTAGAACGCATCCAACTTGGCCGAATCGCTCTTTGCACGGAGCAGCTCACCCTTGGCCCAACTCTTTGCGCTTTTGGCACGGTCATCGGCGAGGTTCTCATTCTTGCTCAACTCACCCTCGGGGCTGGCCCAGGCATCAACGGAAAGTCCGGTGGCCACCACATTCGGGTCGGTCTTCATCATCTTGAAGAAATCCGTCATCGCCTTGATGTCGGCATCCCGCAGTTCAGTGGGGCGCACAACAGAGGAGTTCACCAAGTAGTTCAAGGTGGCATCGTTGCTATGGTCCGTGATGCGTTGGAAAGCGTCCTTACCGAGGAGCACCTTGTCATCGCTCAGCATCAAGTATGGCGTGGTGATCACCCCATCGGCGATCTTGACCGGATCGAATTCCAACTGCTTCTTACCCTCTTTGCCCTGCTTGCCGAGGATCTTTACGACCAACTCGCTCTCGGCCATGCTCGGCGTGTAGGCGACCTTGTGGCTATAGCTGAAGGCCTTGCCGGTCTCGTACGGAATGACCGTGTTGTTGCCCACGGCACCTTCGCCTTGGAAGAAGGCGGTCTTGTAAGGTGTTTCACCACCCGTATAGGTCAAGGTGGGGGTCAATTCCACTTGGGCCTTCTTGTAGAAGTACTTGCCGGGGAAGTTCCCGTTGACGCTTACTGCCACCGAATCGCCTTGGACGATCAGTGGGTTCGGGTCCACGGTATACTTGATGTTCTCGACGTACTTGTTCATTTTCCCGATGCCACCACAACCGGTGATGACAAGCCAAGTGAAGGCTAGCAAGGAGAGGCCCTTGAGGTGCCGCTTTTCCATGGATTCGCTACGTGTTTCGTTGTTTCGGCTGCAAACATAACCGTCAGGCCGCGAGGTCGTCTCTTTCCTACTCGCGCACTTCTCCACATTCAGAAGTGTATCCAAGCTCTGGATCACAAGGTCACCAGCCGATATCCCTTGGGGCTTACCTCTGCGATGTGCTCCAGCAATACGTTGTACGCCCCCCCGTCGTTCAGCAGGTCGTGGCCTTCCAGATCCACAACAAGGACGCGGTCATCCGGCAGTTTTTGCAAGTGATCGAGATAGCGTTCCTGAAGCTTACTGAGGTAATCGATGGGGATACTTTGTTCATAACTCCTTCCCCTTTTCCGGATCCTTTCCTGGACCCGATCCATGTCCAAATGCAAATAGACGATCAGGTCCGGCCGAGGCAGATCGGCGTACATAATGCCGTATAGGTCGCGAAAAAGAGCGTATTCATCCGGTTGCAAGGTCACATTGGCGAATACGACCGATTTTCCAATGGAATAGTCGGCCACCGTGCATGCCGCGAAGAGCTCCTGTTCGGTGACGCGTTTGAGTTGGTGGTAGCGCTGCGCCAGGAAGGACAATTCCACGGAGAATCCGAAACGCTCCGGATCCTCATAGAATCTCGGCAGGAAGGGGTTGTCATCGAATTCTTCCAGGACCAAACGTCCACCCCGATCTGCAGCCAAGCGTTTGGCCAAAGTGGTCTTGCCTGCCCCGATCAACCCTTCCACCGCGATGTACGAATACGGCGCGCTCATGTCCGGGGTGCCGCATGGAGTAGGTCCAACACCGTTCGGTGCAATTCCGGGTGGCGCCAGGAGGGCAGCACATCGGCCAAGGGCGCTAAAGCGAAACGGCGTACGTGCATGCGCGGGTGTGGCACTTGAAGCGTGGGTTCGTGGATGACCGTGCGACCGAAGAGCAGGATGTCGATGTCGATGACACGGGAGGTGAGCATTCCTCCGGGCGATCGTCGGCGACCCAGTTCGTGCTCGATGGCCGAACATTCGGAAAGCACTGCCGTTGCTGAGCGGCCGGTGCGCACCACCAATACGACATTCAGGAAGAGCGTGGTCGACTCGAACCCCCATGGCCGTGTCCAATGGTCCCGACTGCGTGCCACGATGGTCCCGACCCGGTCACCGATGAGGGCTTGCGCACGTTCCAACTGCTTCGGCGGATCGCCCAGGTCCGCACCCAACAACAAGGCCACCTCCTCTTCCATGCGCACAAAGCTATCCGCAGTGGCCTCCCATCCTAGTGGCCTACCGTTCATGTATGTGCTGAAGGTCGAACCCTCGATGCATTCTAGTTTCGACCACTCAAATATCAAGTTCCATGCGCCAATTCCTCAAATTCATGCTCGCCTCCATGGTGGGCACCTTCCTGATCGGCATGGTGCTGATCATGCTTTTCATCGGTTCGCTCGCCGCTTTGGGTTCCAGCTTCGCCATGGAAGGCAAGCCCACCACGATCAAAGAAGGCAGCATCCTCCAATTGCAGTTGGACCAAGAGATCATCGACCGCGGCAACAAGGACCAATTCCTGCTGGACTTCGGTCCGTTCCGCAATGTGAACCAGATCGGCCTGAATACGTTGTTGGCAACCTTGGAGCATGCCAAAACAGACGAGAAGATCTCGGCCATTTTCCTCGATCTGTCGAACATTCAAGCTGGCTTTGCCACGATGAAGGAGATCCGCGAAAAGCTCGTTGCGTTCAAGAAGGAAAGCGGCAAGCCCTTGGTCGCCTTCAGCGAGAGCTATTCGCAGGGCAGCTATTACCTGGCCACGGCCGCCGATGCCATCTACCTGCAGCCGAAAGGGGATCTGGAGTACCACGGTCTACGCAGCGAATCCATGTTCTTGAAAGGGATGTTCGAGAAGTTGGACATCGACATCCAATTCATCCGTGGAAGCAACAACAAGTTCAAGAGCTTCGGCGAAACCTTCACCGAGGATCACATGAGTCCCGCGAACCGGGAGCAGGTCCACATGATCTTGGCCGGACTTTGGGAAGAGCACATCACGGCCGTTTCTGCGAACCGCAACATGGACAAGGCCCGCCTGAACACGATCGCGGATAGCCTTTTGGTGCGGAATGCCACGAATGCCTTGGACCTGGGCATGGTGGACGGCCTGAAGTACCGCGATGAGGTGTATGAGATCCTGCGCGAACGCACGGGTGCTGATGCAGGAGAAATGCTGAAACTGACCAGCTTGGGCACCTATGGCCGTTCCTTCTCTCCGAAGCTTGGAAAGCGCAGCGGTGGTGAGCGGTTGGCGGTGATCTATGCTGAAGGGGATATCAGCTCAGGAGAAAGCATGGACGGTGTCATTGGCAGCACCAGCCTATCCGCAGCGATCCGAAAGGCTCGGGAGGACAGCAGTGTAAAGGCGATCGTGCTGCGTGTGAATTCGCCCGGCGGTAGTGGATTGGCCAGCGAAGTGATCTGGCGCGAAGTGGCTTTGGCCAACAAGGTGAAACCCGTGGTGGTGAGCATGGGCGATGTGGCTGCTTCCGGTGGATACTACATCAGCGCACCGGCAACGAAGATCTTCGCGGAGAACAGCACGATCACCGGTTCCATCGGGGTGTTCGGGATGATCCCCAACATGCAAGGTTTCTTCAAGAACAAGCTCGGCATCACCTTCGATGGAGTGAAGACCCATGAATACGCGGATATGTTGACCGTGAGCCGACCGCTGACCGGCACCGAGAAACGCGTGATACAGGGATATATCGATGACTTCTATCAAGGCTTCAAAGAGCGTGTGGCGGAGGGCCGCAACATGACCGTAGCCCAGGTGGATAGCATTGGACAAGGGCGCGTATGGACCGGCGCAGATGCCCAGCGCATCGGCTTGGTGGACGAATTGGGGGGATTGGAAGCGGCCATTGCCGAAGCGGCGAAACTCGCTGCACTTGAGGATTATGCCTTGTTGGAGCTACCCGAACAGAAGGACCTGTTCGAACAGATCCTCGCAGATCTGAACGGCCAAGCACGGATGTGGGTAGCCACAGAATGGTTCGGTGAAGATGCCGCACTGTTGAAACAGTACAAGCAGATCCAGCGCGCCAAGTCGCAGGTGGGAGTACAAGCCCGCATGCCTTTCGACCTGATGATCGACTAGGACCCTAAGCGTCTACCGCAGTGGGTGCGAACCACGAAGGGCCCCGGTTTCCCGGGGCCCTTTGCGTTCCCTAACACTCATTCATAATACCAAAACCTGCCTGTTGTAACGGCAGGTCCGGAAATAAGTTTCACCGTGTAGGTACCGGAAAGCCTACCAGTAAGATCCACCTGCAGCGCACCTCCTGCGGACCGCCCTTGCAGCACGAGTCGGCCCACACCATCGAACACGGCGTAGTCATAGGACCCTATACCGTACGGTGGAACTACCGTGACCGTACCGGACGATGGCACGGGATAGATGCGCACTGCCCCTGCTACTGCTTCGGACATTCCTACCGCTACGGATAACCGCCAGTGCGTGTCCAACACCTCGGACCCATTGCCGATGCCACCGCATACATGGAAGGTTCCATCCACCGCTTCGCCGATACCGCGCAGGTCCATGATCGGTTCTTGTGCTGCGGACAATTCCAGTACAGGAGTATCGGATACGGACCATGCGATGGTGGTGACCGGTTGTACGATGCCACTGCCGTTATAGGCCACCGCATCGTAATTGTAACTGGTGCTGGATCCGCCCAACCAGAACGGTCGTCCGGCCCAAGTTCCACAGGCCGAGCGATACCCTGAACGCCCCGTGGCCAACGCGGGTTGCCAGGTAATCTGCATGGGCTGCAACGGATCGATGACCCCGATGCGCAACTCGTCCTGTGCCGGGAAGTTGGAGCCGAGTGAAGCCCCACCGTAGTAGTAGATCGTATCGCCGATGATGGTACCCGACCCACCGAAGACCTTGTACAAGTTGTTGTTCGGGACCGCAGTGCCTACGGACCACGCGTTCAATGCCGGATCGTAGATCTGCACCGCTGCCACGTTGGTATTGTTGCTCCATCCAGTGATCACGTAGATCAAGCTATCACGCCACACCGCCTGCACGTGATCATCGATCGGGATGGGAATTGGGCTGCCATCGATGAGCCACGTGGAGGTTGCCAGATCGAAGCGATGCACCTTGTTGGAACTGACCTCGAATGGGGATGCGGCCAATACATGGTAGCCCCCGATCACGTACGCCACCCCATTCACCACATGTGCTGCGGATGCGATCTTGCCCAACGTATCGGGTACGGTCGGCAGGGTGGTCCACATGCCGGTACCAGTGTCGTAACAGAAGGCTTCGCGGTGAATGTCCGAGCGATCCAACCCTGTTGTTATTCCACCGAAGGAATAGATGCGATCCACCCCGTCCACTTGGGCGGAACAAACCGCATTGTTGGCTGTAGGTATCGGCATGGTCGGAAGCGCCTCCCAGGTCCAAACGGGTTGAGCGCCCAACAAAGCGGCCGCCGCCACACCGAGGATAAGGGCTATGCTCCGCATTCCACGTGGTATCCGGTGTGGCTGCGCACGTTCAAGACGCGACCGTCCTCCCAGATCAGGTATTGCCCCTTCACACCCATCAAACGACCGCTCACCTCCGGTGTCTTTTCCAGGTTGACACTCGTGACCTTGGGCGGATAGGCCAGCACAGGATAAGCGATGTCCATGGGCTCCTCGTCCTCAACTAGGTATTGCACCAGATCCCCGCGCACGCCGTTGCGGGCTTCAGCACGGGCTTCGAAAAGAGCAGTGTGGTCCACCGGAACTTGTTTGAGCATGGTGCGCCAGTTCGTCTTGTCGGCGAATAAGCGCTTGAGGTCCACTTCGATCAAACCAGCGAGTTGGCGATACGGGACCCGAGCTATGACCAGTGCTGCAACCGCGCCTTGATCGATCCAACGAACCGGCACCTGTTCACCGCGCGTAACCCCCACTTTCACATTGCCGGTGTAGCTCATGTATACCACGTGTTCGGTGGCATGGTGTTGCTGCTCCCACGCTGGGTCGCGGCCCTCGCCGAGGTGTGCCAAGCATTTCTCCGGATGCAGGATGCACTCCGCCGCTTCTGGCGCACTTTGAAAGCACGGATAACAAAAGCCTTGGGCGAACAATTTCTTCACCTCCTTACCACAGTGCGCACACGTAAGTACACCGGTGGCCCGCATGGTGAAGGCATTGCCGATGAATGGACCCAGTTCCAGAGCAGGCCCGGGCCGATGGAGCGCATAGCGCACACGCCCGCCACCCGCTACGGGTTGCAGGTCCGCCAACATCTTTCGCAAGGGGATCCCGGTCGACATTCTTGTAGTTCTTATCTTTTGGGCTGAAGATAGCTGCCGATATTCGCCGACCCGTACATGGCCTTGAACGCGCTGGTATCCTTTCTGATCAAGAAGCGCTTGCAACAGATCGATCTGTTCCGCGAGTATCCGCGCATGTCCCAGTTGGAGGTCTTCTTGGCTTTGATGCAAGCCGCCCGCTACACCGAGTGGGGACGGAAGTACGATTATGCGTCCATTACGCAACCTGACGTATTCCGAGAACGGGTCCCGATCCAGGAATACGACGATGTGAAGCCCTTCGTGGAACGTTTGCGCAAGGGCGAGCAGAACATCCTTTGGCCCACAGATGCCCGTTGGTTCGCAAAGAGCAGCGGTACCACCGGCGACCGAAGCAAGTACATTCCTGTAAGTCGAGAGGCGTTAGAGGACTGTCATTACAAGGGGGGCAAGGACCTCATCGCCTTCCACTTCCAACAATTCCCTGAAAGCAAGTTGTACCAAGGCATGAGCTTGGTGGTGGGCGGTAGTAGCAACATCGAACAATTCCGTGCCGATGCCTACAGTGGAGACCTCTCGGCCATCATCATTCGCAACCTGCCGATCTGGGTGGAAGTGCGCCGCACTCCGGTGATCGAAACGGCGCTGATGGAGAACTGGGAGGAGAAGATCGAGCGCATGGCCCGCGAAACCATGCGCGAGGATGTGCGGTGCATTGCTGGTGTTCCCTCTTGGACCTTGGTATTGTTGCGCCGGATCCTGGAACTCACCGGAAAGAAGAACATCTTGGAGGTGTGGCCCGGGCTTGAACTCTTCATGCACGGCGGGGTGAGTTTCCGGCCCTATCGGGCGCAATTCGAAGCGCTGATCCCATCGCCCACCATGAACTACTTGGAGAGCTACAACGCTTCGGAAGGTTCCTTCGCGATCCAGGATCGTTACGGTGCAGATGATATGTTGCTGATGTTGGATTACGGCATCTTCTACGAATTCGTACCTCTGGACCAGCTCGGTGAACCGCATCCGCATACGCTGCTCATCCATGAAGTGGAGGTGGGTGTCTCCTACGCCATCGTCATCAGCACCAATGGCGGACTTTGGCGCTACATGCCCGGCGACACGGTCCGCTTCACCAGCTTGACCCCACATCGCATCCAAGTGAGCGGACGAACGCGTTCCTTCATCAATGCCTTTGGTGAAGAGGTGATCGTGGAAAATGCGGATCGCAGTATCGAAGCTGCTTGCGAGGCCACCGGGGCGGTTGTGAACGAATACACCGCAGCGCCGATCTACATGGGCGATGATGCCCGCGGTGGTCACGAATGGGTGATCGAATTCACGCAAGAACCGGATGATCACGAGCGGTTCAACGAGATCCTGGACCGGACCTTGCGAAACGTGAACTCGGATTACGATGCCAAACGAAAAGGCGATATGGCGCTTCTGCCGCCGCTGATCCACAGCGTACCATCTGGCACGTTCTATGCCTGGATGAAACAGCGCGGAAAATTGGGCGGACAGAACAAAGTACCCCGTTTGTGCAATGATCGCGTGATCCTGGAAGACCTGCTCGCACCCGTTGCCTGATGGAACACCTGCGCCACACCACCTTGTTGCTCGCCTTCGCGGTGGCGACCTACGTTAGCGCGCAACGGCACGTGATCGAAGGTCCGATCGATGCCTTCACCACCGACGAACTGGGCAAGGTCTACGTGTTGCACGGCGATGAACTCGCCTTGTACGATGCGACCGGCAAGTCGTGGTTGCGCAACAGCGTGAAGACCTTCGGACGGATCGGTCATTTGGATGCCTTCTACTCTTTGAAACCGATGGTCTTTTCCCCGGAACAAGGCCAGTTGGCGGTCTTGGACAATACGTTGAGCATCCAGGGTAGTGTGTTCAATCTGCCGCGGCTCGGCTATCCTCAAGTGGTATTGGCATGCATGAGTGTGCAGAACAGCTTTTGGTTCTTCGACCAGCAGAAACAAGGGGCGATCCGTGTGGATGCCCAATTGCGGAAATTGTCCGATACCGGCCGTTTGGACCTGCTGTTGAACATCTCTCCCTCTCCCATCGCCATGCAGGAGTACGACAACCGGCTGTACATACACGATCCGACGAACGGCATTCTGGTGTTCGACCTTTTCGGAACCTATGTGCGGACCATCCCCATCTTGGATGTGGAGAACTTCGAAGTGCGCGGCAACGTGATCTATTATTTCCAAGGCGGAACCGCCTTCGTTTACGACATGATCTCCTTCGCGATCCAGGAGATCCCCTTGCCTACAGACCTCCGCGACAAGGTGCTGGAAGTGCGTATAGAACGATCACATCTATACCTGCGCACCAAGGATCGGATCATCATCGATCCGATCCCTTCGGATCAATAAGGGACCTACGACTTTTCCACAACCGCCACCGCGTCCGTGGTGGCGGGTATCTTCGCATTCCCACCAAGACACCATCGGTCAAATTCGGACCTCGTAAAAAGTGCGAACGGACCGGACACGATCAGAAACACACGCCACGGCGTTCAACGCATGCATATCGCGATAGCAGGAAACATCGGCTCCGGAAAGACCACCCTTACCCAGTTGTTGGCCAAGCACTACAAGTGGGACCAACTCCAAGAGGCGGTGGACAACAACCCCTACCTCTTCGACTTCTACAAGGACATGCAGCGCTGGAGCTTCAACCTCCAGATCTTCTTCCTGAACAGCCGCTATGAACAATTGTTGGACATCCATAGCAGCGGTCGTAATGTGATCCAAGACCGAACGATCTACGAGGACGCATTCATCTTCGCCCCCAATCTGCACGCGATGGGCCTGATGACCACCCGCGATTTCGAGAACTATTTCCGGTTGTTCCAGAACATGGACAACTCGATCACACCCCCGGACCTGTTGATCTACCTGCAAGCACCGGTGGACAAATTGGTGAAGCAGATCGGTGAACGCGGGCGCGAATACGAGAACTCGATCAGCATCGAATACCTGCACCGACTGAACGAACGCTACGATGCCTGGATCGAGAAGTACGACAAGGGCAAGCTGCTGATCATCGACGTGGAGGAAAACCGCTTCCACACGGACCCCGAGGATCTCGGCAACATCATCAGCCGCATTGATGCGGAGATCCATGGCTTGTTCCCCATGGAGGCTGCCCCGGTGAAGGCCAAAGCACTGGCCAAAACGACCAAGAGCGCAAAGGCTGGCAAGTCGGCAAAGAAGCCCCCCGCCAAGAAGAAGTGATCTCTCGAAGTGCGATGATCGCGCAGCGGATGCCTTCATCGATGTTCGACGTGTGCTGGTCCTTCAAGCAACTACATAACGGCATGCAACGTCTATGGAGCAACGCGTAACCACTTCTGCATCCCATCATTAGCGCTTCTCCATGACCTCGACCCTTCAACGCTTTGGCTTGATCGTGCTCCTTCTATTCGGCATGAACGTTCAGGGCACGGCCCAAGGATCGGTCTTCCCGTTCACCAGCGGCCCCATTCCACTATGCGACACCAGCATCTTCACGGCCAATGTCGCAGGTGTTGGAATGCTCTTTCCGCCAGGTAACCCATGGACCAACTCACTCCAGGCGTTGATCATCAACATCACCACGGATCATCCCCAGACCTTGCAGATCACGCTTACATCGCCCCAAGGAACCGAACTATTGCTTTCAGCATTCAACGGTGCTGGCGGTGAGAACTACACCAATTGTATGTTCCAGTACTATGGTGGGCCTTCGATCACTACGGGTGCTGCACCATTCGACGGAAGTTGGTCCCCGCAAGGAGGTTCACTCAGCATGTTCGACTATGAATTTGCCGATGGCACGTGGATCATCACTGTGATCGACACCTCCTGCGCGAACGGAGGAACAGGACCAAATGGCGACTGGACGGATGGATGGTACGATGGGTCCGCCGCAAATGGAGGCTTCACCATGTATTTCGACAACTCGTCACCGCCATGTATGGGTTGGATCCCTTATGGCACTGCTACCGTTTGTCCTGGTGGGACATTCGACATTGAGTATTACTACCTCTCCAACAACAACGGGTACTCCTACTCCTACTATTTGAATGGAGTGGCCGTCCCGGACCCCTCTGCCGTTGATGTCCCTGGGAGTTACGAGGTGCAAGCCATCGACCCATGGGATGGTTGCTGGTATATGACCAGTTTCGATCTGGTCGAGGGTTTGCCATATCCACTAGGAGGTGATCAGACCGTGACCTCCTGCTCGCCCCCCGTAGACTTGACTGCCTTGTTCGCCCTCTCCGGTGTTGTGCAGCAATGGTCTTTGGATGGAACTTCAATCAGTACAGCAACAGCGGCGACAGCATCGGTCTCAGGAACCTATCAACTGATCGTCTCCGATGCCAGCGGTTGTGGCGACACCGCTCTTGTTACGCTGAACCTGAGCGCAGGTCCGGTACTTGGCACGGATCAAGAGGTGAACATCTGCGACGGCTCCAGTGTTGACCTGACCGCGTTGTACAACACCAGTGGCATGAGTACCTCTTGGTCGGTCGGTGGTCTTCCGATCCCACCTCCTACTGCTGCTACAGAACCGGATGTATACACCCTTTTGGCCACCGGCCCTAGCGGATGCACAGCTACCGTGGAGATCAACGTTGTGGTGCAATCCAGCGGCGCACTTGGCGCCGATCAGGTGTTGGATCTCTGTGACGGCACCACGGCCGACCTCACTGCGTTATTCAACACACTTGGCTTGAACACGGATTGGACATTATCCGGTGCAGCAGTACCCGACCCCTCGGCAGTGAACACCTCCGGGAACTACCGCTTGGTGGTGTCCAATAATGGTGCGTGTGCGGATACCGCTTTCGTTGCACTGGCCGTGATACCCGCTCCGGAGCTTGGTCCGAACGTATCTGTTACCAGTTGCGATGGTGAACCACTTGATCTCACGACTTCGTTCTATACCACGGGCATGACCAGTTCGTGGACATTCGCCGGTGGGGCGGTGGACCCTACCACGGTGACCGATGCCGGAAGTTATTCGCTGACCGTGATGAACGCTGCCGGGTGCAGTGACGTGGGTATCGTGAATGTGATCGCAGCCTCCGCCCCGATCTTGGGTCCGGATGATGCAATTTCCATCTGCGAAGGATCCACTGCGGACCTCACCGCCTTGTACAACATTGGCAGCAACACCGCCATCTGGACCATTAACGGGATCGTTATCGCGGAGCCTACAGCAGCAACGTCCTCGGGTACCTACACCTTGAACATCACGAACATTGCTGGCTGTTCCACATCGGCGAACGTTGCCGTGGTCAACAATGCGGTTCCGGATCTGGGCGAGGATCTTTCGGCTACCACTTGCAGCGGTACGAGCTTCGACCTGACGGCGACCGTGGATGTCGCTGAACTCACCACTTCGTGGACCTTGAACGGAGTGTCAGTTTCCACTCCCGATGCCGCCGATGCTACAGGTGCATATCGTCTCGTGGCCAGCAACGACTTGGGCTGTTCAGACACGGCCATGGTGATGCTGACCGTGCATGAGGCACCATCGCTCGGTGCGGATCGGACCTTCACGCTCTGCCCATGGCGATCCGTGGACCTCACTGCTCAATTCGCGGTGAACGGGATGAACACAACGTATACGGTGAATAACGACCCCGTCACAGACCCCACCGCTGTTCACGATGCGGGGATCTATTCCATATCCGTGATGGATGCGAATGGATGCGCGGACACCGCCGTTGCAGAGGTGCTGAACATCGACTGCCTGTGTACAGCGGATTTCGTGCAGGAGGCCAGTTGCATCCAAGAACCCGTTCATTTCACGCTTCTGGCCGACTCTGCGATCGTGGGGGTGCAATGGGATTTCGGTGGAGCTGCGGCACGATCGACAGCGATCCACCCGGTCGTGATCTTCTCGACGGACGAAGAGACCACCGTAACGCTTCAGGCTATGCTGACCTGCGGCGTGGTAACGGTGGAGCATACCATTGAAGTGGACGATTGTTCGGACAATTGCAGCCTCTACATCCCCTCCGCTTTCTCCCCGAATGGCGACGGCATCAACGACGAATGGAAATGGTCCAGTGACTGCCTACCCAAGGACTTCACGGCAATGGTCTTCAACCGTTGGGGTGAACTCCTCTTCTCCTCCAACGATCCACTTCGCGGTTGGGATGGCACTTATGGAGGGGTCCTTTCGCAGGTCGATGTGTACGTGTACAAGGTGAAGTACCGCTTACCGTACCAAGAGAGCCAGGAATCGGTCGGTTCCGTTACCATTGCGCGGTGATCAACGAATAGAACCGGATCCAAAACGAAGAAGCCCCGTTGACCCAAGGATCAACGGGGCTTCTTCGTAAACCAAACTTCGTTATCAGAAACGATCGGCCACGGACAGCGCGGAGACGGCCACTTCATTTGGCGTTTCCGTCGGTAACGCGCTATGATCATGTCCTTCGTGATCGTGCTGCATCGGAGCAACATCGTGCCCACCCTCGTTGATGTGCGGTGCGATCACCAAGGCTACGATGGAGGTCAACTTGATGAGGATGTTCATGGATGGTCCTGAGGTGTCCTTGAACGGATCGCCAACGGTATCACCCGTTACCGCTGCTTTGTGCGGCTCGCTGCCCTTCTTGAATTCCACACCATCGATGATCACGCCTTTCTCGAAGCTCTTCTTGGCATTGTCCCACGCGCCACCGGCGTTGTTCTGGAACATCCCCATGAGCACACCGCTCACCGTAATACCTGCGAGCAATCCGCCAAGTGCTTCTGGTCCGGCGAGGAAGCCGACGATGATCGGAGATAGCAACGCCAACGCACCCGGAGCGATCATCTCACGGATGGACGCTTCGGTACTGATGGCCACACACTTCTCATACTCCGGCTTGGCCGTTCCTTCCATGATACCTGGGATCTCCTTGAACTGGCGACGTACTTCCTTCACCATGTCCATGGCCGCCTTGCCCACCGCACTGATGGCGAGGCTGCTGAAGAAGAAGGGGATCATACCGCCGACGAACAACATGGCCAATACATCGGCTTTGTAGATGTCGATGCCGGTGATGCCGGACATGCCCACATAGGCTGCGAAAAGCGCGAGTGCGGTCAAAGCTGCGGAAGCGATCGCGAAACCCTTCCCCGTCGCGGCGGTGGTGTTACCCACGGCATCCAGGTTGTCGGTACGCTCACGCACTTCTTTGGGCAAGCCGCTCATTTCTGCGATACCACCGGCATTGTCGGCAATTGGCCCGAAGGCATCGATAGCGAGCTGCATTGCGGTAGTGGCCATCATGCCCGCTGCAGCGATCGCTACACCGTACATGCCAGCAAGCCAGAACGAACCCCAGATCCCCGCAGCGAGGATCAGGATCGGCAACACGGTGCTTTCCATGCCCATGGCCAAACCACCGATCACGTTGGTGCCGTGGCCGGTGCCGCTCTTCTGCACGATGCTGTCCACTGGACGGCGCCCCATGCTGGTGTAGTATTCCGTTACCATGCTCATCAAGGTGCCAACGACCAGGCCGAGGATGATCGCGTAGAACACGTTCATGCTGGTCATCTCCTTGGAAACTCCGTTGCGCACGAACTGCATGGTTTCCGGCAACATCCAATCCACCAGGAAGTAGCTGGAAATGGCCACGAGGACCATGGAGCCCCAGTTGCCCAAGTTCAGTGCCTTCATTACACTGTCACTGTCCTTGTTGATGCGTACGAAGAAGGTTCCGATGATGCTGAAGAGCACACCGAGACCCGCGATCACCATAGGAAGCAGGATCGGGGCCATGCCATCGAAATTGTCGGCGCTAACCACTTCGCGACCGAGCACCATGGTCGCCAACATCGTGGCCACGTAGGATCCGAATAGATCCGCACCCATACCGGCCACATCACCGACGTTGTCGCCCACGTTATCTGCGATGGTCGCTGGGTTACGTGCGTCATCCTCCGGGATGCCGGCTTCCACCTTGCCCACAAGGTCAGCGCCCACATCGGCGGCCTTGGTGTAGATGCCACCACCCACACGGGCGAAGAGTGCGATGCTCTCGGCTCCGAGGCTGAATCCTGCGAGGACTTCCAAGCACTTCATCATTTCTGCTCCATTCGCTCCAGCATCCCCCACATACATGCGCAGGAAGACGATGAACAAGGAGCTGAGACCCACAACGGCGAGACCCGCAACGCCCAAACCCATCACGGTTCCGCCGGTGAAGCTCACTTTGAGTGCTTGGGACAAGCTCGTACGCGCAGCCTGTGTGGTGCGCACGTTGGCCTTGGTGGCGATGCTCATGCCGATCCAACCTGCAAAGGCGCTGAAGAATGCACCGATCAGGAAGGCGATGGCGATGACCCAATCGCTGTTGGGATGCAGGGTACCGCTCCAAGCGAGCAATGCAGCAGCGACGACAGCGAACACGCCGAGCACTTTCCACTCGGCCCGCAGGAAAGCACTGGCACCACGAGCGATGTAGCCTGCGAGCTCCTGCATGTTGGCATCGCCCGCATCCTGCTTGTTCACCCATAATGCCTTGCCGATCATCACGACCAAGCCGATCAATCCCATCACAGGGATGTAGTACATCAGTTCACTTCCCATCGTATCCGAATCGTATTGTGTATGTTCTTGTCTTTCAACGCGTTCCACCCCCCTTGGATGAAAGCGGGCGCGAAAATAGGAAACGGTTGGTGATTCCAAGTTGTTCGGGAAGCGGCGGCGGGCGGCAGAGGGCATTTGCCTCCTGCTCTACCATTCGCAAACTGTGCTACTTCACCTTCCGCTAAAAAGCGGAATACATCACCTCCTTCACCGCCTTGACCACACGTTCCACGCTAGGTAGCGAAGCGTCGATCAAGCTTGGTGTGAAGGGCAAGGGCGTATCGGCCTGGTTCACGCGAATAACAGGTGCGTCCAAGAAGTCGAAGGCATCCTTCTGCACGCGGTAGGCCACCTCGCTGCTGATGCTGGCCATGGGCCAGTTCTCGTCGATCACCACCAAACGGTTGGTCTTCTTCACGCTCCGGATCACACATTCCTTGTCCCACGGACGAATGGAGCGCAGATCGATCACTTCGGCATCGATACCTTCCTTGGCCAACTCGGAGGCAGCATCCAAGGCCACCTTCATCATTTTGCCAAAGCTCACGAGGGTGACGTCCTTGCCTTCGCGCTTGATGTCGGCCACTCCGATTGGCAACAGGTACTCGCCATCGGGGATCTCGCCTTTATCGCCGTACATGCGCTCACTCTCCATGAAGAGCACCGGATCGTTGTCGCGGATGGCGGCCTTCAGCAAGCCCTTGGCATCATACGGCGTGTAGGGCGTGATCACCTTCAGACCGGGCACGTTGGCGTACATGGCTTCGAAGCTCTGGCTGTGCGTGGCAGCCAACTGACCGGCGCTGCCGTTACCGCCACGGAACACGATGGGCACATTGAACTGCCCGCCGCTCATCTGCAACATCTTGGCCGCGTGGTTGATGATCTGGTCGCTGGCCAGCACGGCGAAATTCCAGGTCATGAATTCGATGATGGGACGCAATCCGTTCATGGCGGCACCCACCCCGATGGCAGTAAAGCCCAGCTCGGCGATCGGCGTATCGATCACCCGCTTCTCCCCGAATTCGGCCAGCATACCCTTGCTCACTTTGTAAGCACCGTCGTATTCAGCCACTTCCTCGCCCATGAGGAAGACGTTGGGGTCTCGACGCATTTCTTCGCTCATCGCCTCGTTGAGGGCTTCGCGGTATTGGACTGTACGCATGGGTGAGTTCTGAAGAGCTTGTTGCGCAACCCGACCTCCAAGTAGCATTCTTGGTCGGCGGACCATGCATAGAGGTCAGTAGGAAATTACGGGACGAAGTTAGCAGTGCATGGGAAGACCCGATCCCTGAATGTGGACCACTGGTCTTCGGAGTGTATGCCAACTGATCACTCCTTCACGAAGCGAAGCACATTGGTCCTTTCCTCCGCTTCGATCCGCAAGAAGTAGGTGCCTTCGCTCAACGAAGCAATATCCAACCGTACGCGACCGGTATTGGCGAAGGTATTCTGCTGCACTTCACGCCCCGACATATCGATCACGGTAACACGAACGGGTTGCGAAGTGGTGGCAAGTTCCACGTTGAGCGCTTCACTGGCAGGCACAGGAGAAAGCGAGACGAAGGTCCGATCGTGCTCCCCGATGCCGACGACCGTTACCTCCCTGCAATCGCTCATTGCCGAACAACCTTGGGTAACGATCACCGCGTAGTTGCCTACTGCCGTTGCTTGAAAATACTGACCCGTGGCACCGGGGATCGGAGCGTTGTTGTTGTCGCAATCCACCCATTGCCACGTGGCCGGGTTCGCTGTAGAGATGAGCAGGCTACCGTTCTGGACCACGTTGGTATTCACTTCACCCTGGAACATGTTCAGCACCACGGTGGAATCGCAACCGCTGCTGGAGGTGAAGGTAGCCGTGTAGCTGCCCGGACCGTTCACCACCTCATCACCGAATTGGAATGCGATCTGATCGTCGCACCACACATCCTCGATGGTGGTCCCGAAGAACATGCCTTGCACGAAGTTGCTTGTGGCACCGGTAAGGGCGAACCCTTCCAAGTTCCCGTTCACTTGGCCGGTAAGGTCGGTAAGGGTGGAAATGGCGGTGTTGTTCCCGCCCGGCGTGCCCTGATCGCAGCGGTAGTACAGTGCCAAGTCTGGATCCGTGATGCTCGGGCCCGAAGCCATCAAACACTCCATTTCATCGGCTACCAAGGCGCGGGTGAAAAGGGCGACTTCATCCATTCGCCCATTCAGCAAGAACGGCACGGACTGGAATTGCACGTTGCCGACGTAGAATGGGACCGAAGCATCGGTGATGATGCCATTGGCCGGGACGGAGGCCACCTCCACACCGTTGTACCAGATCGCCAACATGGAGCCGTTGTACACCAACCCAAGATGCTGCCACCTCCACACCGTTGTACCAGATCGCCAACGTGGAGCCGTTGTACACCAACCCAAGATGCTGCCACGTGTTCAGCACCAGCCCACCGTACGTTACGGTGAACACCTCCTCGTCGCTGTTCTGAAGGCGACCCTCGATGGTGTTGAAGGGTGCGATCTGGAGCAAATAGAAATCGGCATCCACTTCATTGCGGAAGCCCGCGAACCCGTCGAAATCCGGATAGGCAGGGGCGGCATTGCGCGGATATACCCAACACGTCAACGAGCAGGATGTCGCTCCCACGAGCTGCGTGGATGCGGCCGGTGCCCTCACCAGATCATTCACTCCGTCGAAGTCCAAGGCATTCTGTGTTTGGGCCGTGGTGGGTGTAAGCCCGAAGACCATCGCGCAGCACGATGTGATGTAGCACAGGGTATATGTTGAAGCCATGGTTGTCGATCTAAGGTGGTGAAGGGATGACGATCCGTGCGGGGAAAACTAATGCCTCGCCCATGAGCTTTGCAAGAACGCTGAACACGACGATCCATCAGGGCTATCGCCTCTTGCTTCTGCGACCCGGCAGGGGTCGTTCACCCATGGGGGGCAATTTCTAATTTCTACGACCCCTGTGGGGTCAGAACGTAACACCGGTCATGCTCCTTGTGGGTTGACCCCAGTGGGGTCACAGGGAATAGAATTAGAGTCGGACGAACGTGTTCGACCAGCGGGGTCGCAGAAACAACGGACTTGGTGCGGAAGGTTTTCAGAGGCGATAGCCCTGACGATCCATTGACCCGACGGACCTGCTGCTTACTGAGCCGGTGACATAGATCCGGTCTCTTTGGTCGTCGGATCGGGTACGGAGTGAAAGCGTGCGAGAGTTGGGCGGTTCGCACCCTTGCACTCTTTCACTCTCGCACCAATGGATCGTCCGTTTCTTCAGTGCCGGTTCAGTAAGTTTGTGCGCTTTCTCACGTTCGGCTTCGTTCCGGTGAACGGCCACAACGCACAAAGCCTCCCGTCCAAAACGAACCAAGGACCCTTTGCAACGTTACTCGATCCATGAAGATCCTCGTGCTCCTGAGCCAAGTGCCCGATACCACGGCACGCATTGCCTTCACCAACGACAACACACAGTTCGATGCCAGTGGCGTCACCTTCATCGTGAACCCCTACGATGAGTGGTTCGCTCTAGTGCGTGCCCTGGAGCTGAAGGAAGCTGCCGGCGCGGGTTCCGTGACCACCATCACCGTGGGTGGTGTTGAGACCGAACCCACGATCCGCAAGGGTTTGGCGATCGGGGCCGACGAAGCGGTGCGCGTGGATGTGCAGCCCACCGAAGCTTTGCAAGTGGCCGAACAAGTGGCTGCGTATGCCAAAGACAAAGGGTTCGACCTGATCCTCGCAGGCAAAGAGACCATCGACTACAACGGCGGCCAAGTGGGTGCCATGGTGGCCGAGTTGCTGGACCTGCCCTACATCGCTTTGGCCAGTAAACTGGATCTCTCCCGCAATGATGCGGGAGGCACCACCGCTACCGTGGAACGCGATGTTCCCGGAGGTGTGGAAGTGATGGAAGTGAACCTTCCCTTCGCACTGAGTGCCGCCAAGGGCATGGCCGAGCAACGCATCCCGAACATGCGCGGCATCATGGCCGCACGCACCAAGCCATTGACGGTCATTCCAGCAGTTGCAACGGATAACGTGGCCACAACGAAGTCCTTCGAACTGCCACCGCCGAAAGGTGCCGTGAAGATGATCCCTGCGGAGGATGCCGGGAAGTTGATCGAAATGTTGCACACCGAGGCCAAAGTCATTTGAAGTTGGGAGTTGGAGGTTGATGAGGTTGAGGGTTGGTCCCTCTTCAAGCCCACAACACCCAACAGCCCAACGCTCAACCCACAACAGGCAAAAAGAAATCATGAGCACGATCGTATTCATAGATACCCGCGGGGAAAAGCTCCCCAAGGCCGCACAAGAGGCCGTGACCTATGCCAGCAAACTCGCTGGTGGACCTGTTACCGCAGTGACCTTTGGCACCGGTAGCAACTTGGAAACTCTTGGTGCGCAAGGAGCAAGCAAGGTGATCGTTGCCCGCAACGTCACTGCCGTGGATGGGCAACAACTCACCAAATTGGTGACCGATGTGGCCGCCAAGGAAGGCGCGACGACCATCGTGTGCGTGCAGGATGGAACGGGAAAGACCGTCGCTCCGCGCATTGCAGCGAAACTGAAAGCAGGCCACGTCGCGGGTGCCATCGCCATGCCCGAAGGCAATACCTTCAAGCGCAATGTGTTCAGCGGAAAAGCGCAAGCCTTTCTTGAGGTGACCAGCCCCGTGAAAGTGGTGAGCCTGATGCCGAATTCGATCCCGATCGCAAAAGGTGAAGGAACCGCAACCGTGGAAGAATACAGCGGCGACCTCGGAGCAGCCCGCATCACCGTGAAGGAAGTGCGAAAGGCCGGTGTGGGCATTCCACTCCCCGAAGCGGAGATCGTGGTGAGTGCTGGTCGTGGTATGAAAGGCCCCGAACACTGGGGGCCGATCGAAGAGCTTGCCCAATTGCTGGGTGGAGCTACGGCCTGCAGTCGTCCCGTGGCCGATATGCACTGGCGTCCGCACCACGAGCATGTGGGGCAGACCGGCGTGGCCATTCGCCCGAACTGCTACATCGCCATCGGCATCAGCGGTGCGATCCAGCATTTGGCCGGTGTGAACCAGAGCAAGGTGATCGCCGTGATCAACAAGGATCCCGAAGCACCCTTCTTCAAAGCGGCCGATTACGGGATCGTCGGCGATGCCTTCGAGATCCTGCCCAAGTTGATCGAGGCGGCGAAGAAGTTGAATGCGGAGCGGTAGGTTTGTTGAGGGTTAAGGGTTGACGCTGGTCGAGAGTTGGGTACAACACCCAACAACATCGATCAACAACACACAACCCAAGCATCCCGTATCTTCACCGCCCCGACAAGAAAGGATGGAAAAGGTCGAGTTGCGCTTCTTACGGATCACCTACAGCCATACCCACGCGGGTGCTTATGCGCTGATCCTCTCGGAATTGGAGGGCGACCGTAGACTACCCATCATCATTGGTGGGGTAGAGGCCCAGGCCATCGCGATCCAGGTGGAGAACATCAAACCCGCGCGGCCCCTCACCCACGACCTGTTCAAGAACGTGAGCGACACCATGGGTATCACCCTCAAGGAGGTGATCATCAACGACCTGGTGGAAGGGATCTTCCATGCCAAATTGGTGCTGACACAAGGGGAAAACGAAGTGGAGATCGATGCACGCAGCAGCGATGCCATTGCCCTGGCGCTTCGATTCGAATGCCCCATTTTCACGTACGAGTTCATCTTGGGTGCGGCAGGGCTGAAGGTGGAGGAAGGGGATGAGACCGAGTCGGAAGACACCGAAGGCATCAAAGGCGAACCAAAGACCACCGCGTCTATGACGGTGGATGAGCTCAATTCCAAATTGGAAGAAGCGATCGACAACGAGGATTATGAAGGGGCTTCCAAATTGCGCGACGAGATCAAGCGCCGGGAGCAGACCAATTGATCGTTGTTGATCGGTTGGGAGTTGCAGGTCGATGCAACGGGTCGAGAACCTCATTCCTCTTGCAACCAGATCCTTTTGCAACGGATCATTGTCGCATCGCGATAGGTGAAATCCAGCCAGTTGTTGGTTGCATGGTCCAACTTCGTCATCTTCGTGCCTCTTCCCCACGCCCATGATGAACCGTCCGCTCCGTGCGCTCCTTCCCCTGTTGCTGCTTCCACTCCCAGCATGGGCACAAGGCGCACCAGCACCATTAACAGGTTTGAGCATCGAGAGCCTTTTGCGCGGTGTGCTTGGCATGGCCGTGATCGTGGGTATCGCTTGGGCCTTTAGCGCCAAACGGAAACACGTGGATTGGAAAGTGGTCGGCATCGGGCTCGCCTTTCAATTGGTGCTCGCCCTGCTGATCCTATACGTACCACCCGTGCAGATCGCGTTCGCATTCGTGGGCAAGGTCTTCGTGAAGGTGCTGGACTTCACGCGGATCGGAAGTGAATTCCTCTTCCGCGACCTGATGGACATCAAGAGTGTCGGCTTCATCTTCGCGTTGCAGATCCTGCCCACCATCATCTTCTTCAGCGCGCTCACCAGTGTGCTGTTCTATCTGGGTGTGATCCAAAAAGTGGTGTATGCCTTGGCTTGGGCCTTGAACAAGACCATGAAGTTGAGCGGTGCCGAAAGCCTGAGCACGGCCGGCAACATCTTCCTAGGCCAGACCGAAGCCCCACTGATGGTGAAAGCCTATTTGGACAAGATGAATCGCTCGGAGATCTTCTTGGTGATGACCGCCGGTATGGCGACCGTGGCGGGCGGCGTACTCGCAGCGTATGTCGGTTTTCTAGGAGGCGACGATCCCGAGCAACGGCTCTTCTTTGCGAAGCACTTGCTCACAGCAAGTGTTATGGCAGCTCCCGGCGCGGTGGTCGTTGCGAAGATCCTCTTTCCACAGACCGAAGCTATCGAACAGAAGATCGAAGTGAGCATGGAACGCGTCGGTTCCAATTTCTTGGACGCCATGAGCAATGGCACCACGGAAGGATTGAAACTCGCGGCGAACGTGGGCGCCATGCTGTTGGTCTTCTTCGCATTCATCGCCATGGCGAACTTCATCTTCCTGAAGATCGGCGATCTGGTGGGGATCAACGAATGGGTGGTACAGACCTCCAATGGCACCTTCCAAGGCCTCTCCCTGGACTTCATGCTCGGCTACCTCTTCGCACCGTTGATGTGGGCCATCGGTGTGGCCGGTGCGGACATCACGCTGGTCGGCCAGCTGGTTGGTCAGAAGGTGATCGCCAGTGAATTCGTGGGCTACGAAAGCCTTGCGACCATGAAGGCCGAAGGTGCATTCACCTACCAGCGGAGCATCATCATGGCCACGTACATGCTGTGCGGCTTCGCCAACTTCGCAAGCATCGGCATCCAGATCGGCGGTATCGGATCGCTCGCTCCAAGTAAGCGCGCTTGGCTCAGTGAATTCGGTTTCCGTGCGTTATTGGGTGGCACCTTGGCTTCGTTGCTGAGTGCGACGATCGTGGGGATGTTGGTGTGAAAGGACCACGGTGAGAGGTCGGCTTACTTCGTGTGAACACGTGGATGGATCCCATGGGCAGTACATTCACCGGACACAACTCGACCCCCATGAACCGACACGTTGCCTTCATCTGTGCATCACTACTTTCATTCCTCGCAATGGGCCAGGTGGCCATGGTGAAACAAGGCCAGCAGTTCGAGCGCACGGGCAAGAACCTGTTCGGCGATCAGCACAACGTCGTGGACGGCGTACTCTCCGGAGATGGCAGTGCACTGGTGTACGTGCAAGATCTCCAAGTACCGAAAGTGGTGCGTATCGGTGCGGACCTTTCTCCTGCAGATGAACTGTCGCTGAAGGACATTCCGTTCGACGGTGCCACATGGACCGGGGTCGGACCTGTGATCGTGGGCGGTACGATGCATTGCTTGTTGGTATCCCCGGGGAAGAAGGATGCCGCTTTCGCCATCGCTTCGGTGAACGACCGAGGAGCACCGGTGTTGAACGGAATGCGCCGGATAGCGACAAGCCCGCTTCCGTACGTGAACGAACCGACTAACGCCTTGATCTATCGACCGCAACCCGACCCGATCCTCTTGAATCAGGGACTCCATTTCGCACAGAATGAACGCCTGATCGCATCGCCTGATGGATCACACTTCCTGCTGAGCAACCACTCGTTCAACACCAAGGGCAACAAGCAATTCTGGTTCGCATGCTTGGACAAGGACTTCAAGGAACTGTGGAGCGGCACGAAAGAACTGCCCTTTGCCGATGCCGCGAGCCGTATCCACCAGATCAGCTTGACCGACGACGGCACCATTCACCTGCTTTCCTATTTCTTTCGGTGCCCTTCTGAGGAGCAGATGCGCGACAAGCTCTGCCACGAAATCCATTTCAGCACCCTCAGCGAACGCGGCACTACGATCTTGGACCTGTTGATCGAGAAGGACTTCGTATCCACTGCTCGGTTCTGCGAGCGTGACAGCGGCCGTGTCACCATGGCCTTGCGCTACGGCGCTCTCACGGGTGTACCGGGCATGGTGCTCACCTTCGATCCGAACGCTCCGAAGTTGAAGCCAACACCGTTGGTGGATCAACGCGCACCATCCATCCGGCGCACGAAATTGATGGCCTATGGAAGCATTGAACCGGGAGCCCGAAAGACCTCCACCTCACGCACAGCGAAAGTTCCGGACGAGATCGTTTCCATTCATCCCGGCTGGGACGGTGGCGTAGTGGTCGTGGAGACCTTTTTGGACGATGCGTTCGAGGTACCGATGGATGGCGCGATCGCCATGCGTCGGTTGGCCGGAGACATTCGGGTATCCTTGGTCGGGGCCAACGACAGCATCCAGTGGCAGACCATCGTGGAACGCGCATTCATGACGACTTCAGGGCGCTCGTACGAAGGGGTGGGCATCACGATGGACGGGGAAGGTATCGCCCTGTTGTATGACCATACCCCCAAAGGATTGGATGCGATCCTTGCTTCGGGCATGAGCGCCACACCCACCGAAGGCAAGAGTAAAAAGGACAAACTCGCCGCACCAACGGAAGCAGGAGTTCTGAAGCGGACCGTGATCGGTAAGGACGGAACCATTTCCCAACAAGGCACTGCAGTGATGCTACCGAACGGCATGATCCCTTGCCCTTTTGCCGTGTTATCCAATGATACGCGGATCTTGGTCCGGTCGCACGATGGTAACAACGGCCACCAATACACCCTGGTGGACCCTGCGCGGATCGGCGAATAACCTTAGGAAAGGGCGATCCCGCTTGGCAAGCTGCGCCCTGGATCGCCCGATCCATAGGTCTACCTTTGGCGCCCTTCCATGGAGGAACAGAAGAAGAACGAGCTGCTGGAGCGGATCCAGCGGTACCTGACCGGGCAGTTGGCGTGGCTTCAAACGAAACTGCGCAGCAACCGCACGAAGGACCTCTTCTTGCTCACGCTTCCATACCAAGTGGCGGCTATGGTCACGGCGTTGGTGGCGGTCGGGTATGCGTGGCTCTTCAAGCAGATGGAGACGTGGAATCTGTGGCTCATTTCCATCCACCCGCACTTGATCTTCATTGCCGCTCCACTCTGCTTCTTGATCTCGTGGTGGTTGGTGAAACGTTACGCTCCCATGGCCAGCGGCAGCGGGATCCCGCAGCTGATGGCGGCGATCGAAGTGGCGAATGAGAAGAAGGAGGACCGTTCATGGCGCTTCCTCAACCTGCGGATCATCATCATAAAGATCGCTAGCAGCTTGGCCATGGTACTTGGCGGCGGTGCCATTGGCCGCGAGGGACCCACCTTGCAGATCGCCGGTAGTGTGTACCGCATCGTCCACAAATTGCTCCCACCGTTCTGGCCGAAGGTGAGCCGACGGGTGATGATGATAACCGGGGGCGCTGCTGGATTGAGCGCTGCCTTCAACACACCACTCGGTGGGATCGTCTTCGCAGTGGAAGAACTCACCAAAACCCACATCGCACAATTTCGCACAGCGGTGCTCACGGCAGTGATCATCAGCGGGATGACGGCCCAGTGGGTGATGGGTCCGTATCTGTTCCTCGGCTACCCGAGTGTGAAGACCGTGGGCTTCTCGTTCATGTACAAGATCCTGGTGATCGCCGTGGTGAGCGGTGCTGCCGGTGCGCTGTTCTGCCGTGGGGCATTGATCACGGACCGTATACGCCGAAGTTTGAAGACCAATTTCGGTCAAGGCATCTTCGTGCTCGGCTGCGGCCTGATCTTCGCGGGCTGTGTATCGGCCTTTGGCCCCACGGTGCTGGGCTCTGGAAAACACACCTTGGAAACCTATTTGTTCGACAAGGAGATCGACCCAACGGCGAGCAACATAGTCGCTCGTTTCTTCGGCTCGCTGGTCTCCTTCAGTGCTGGTGGCGCGGGGGGCATCTTCGCACCAGCGCTGAGCACAGGTGCCGCCATTGGTGGTTGGATCGGCCAATGGTTCAACCCTACTCGCGACGAACACAATCTGCTGATCCTTGCGGGCATGACGGCTTTCCTCACAGGCGTGTCCCGCTCGCCCTTCACCAGCGCCATCCTCGTTCTGGAAATGACCGATCGCCACAGCGTGATCTTCCAATTGATGTATGCCGCCTCTTTCGGCTACTTGATCGCCATGGCCATCGACCGCAAGAGTTACTACGAACGGATGAAGCTGCGATTGTTGCAGGCACTTCCGCTAGAGGACCAACCCAAGCCTGACCCTGACCAACCGCGCGGATTCGGATTGTGATGGCAGAACCCGGAACCGTGGCGAGTCGGGCCCATCACTTGCCGAACTCGCCACTCTGCACTCCCCACTCCCCACTCCCCACTCACCACTCACCACTCATTCACCAATTGATGGGGTAATTTCGCACGACTTCCACCCATGAAACAGTACCACGATCTCCTTCAGCACCTCCTTGATCACGGGGCCACCAAAATGGACCGCACCGGAACGGGCACGATCAGCTACTTCGGCTATCAGATGCGTTTCGATCTCGCAGAAGGGTTCCCACTGCTCACCACCAAGAAACTGCACACCAAGAGCATCATTCATGAGTTGCTTTGGTTCTTGAAGGGCGATACCAACATCAAATACCTCCAGGACAATGGCGTGAAGATCTGGGACGAATGGGCAGATGCCGAAGGGAACCTCGGACCGGTATACGGTTACCAATGGCGCAACTGGCCCGCACCGAACGGCCAAAGCATCGATCAGATCAGCAAGTTGGTGGAGATGATCAAGACGAACCCGGACAGTCGCCGCTTGATCGTGACCGCGTGGAATCCGGCCGACGTGGACCGCATGGCGTTGCCTCCCTGCCATTGTCTCTTCCAATTCTATGTGGCCGATGGGAAGTTGAGTTGCCAACTCTACCAACGCAGTGCTGATACCTTCCTCGGTGTTCCATTCAACATCGCGAGTTATGCGTTGCTCACCTTGATGATGGCACAGGTCTGTGGGTTGAAACCCGGTGAATTCATCCACACGTTCGGTGATGTTCACCTGTACAATGATCACTTGGAACAAGCCCGTTTGCAACTGACCCGTGATGTACGCCCACTTCCGAAAATGGAACTGGATCCTTCGGTAACGGATCTCTTTGACTTCACCTTCGAGCACTTCACCTTGAAGGACTACGATCCGCATCCCCACATCAAAGCCGCCGTATCGGTATGATCGTCTCCGCCATCGCGGCCGTCGCGGACAACGGCACCATCGGAAAGGAGGGTGATCTGCCTTGGCATCTACCCGATGACCTGAAGTACTTCCAACACATGACCATGGGCCACCATGTGATCACCGGGCGGAAGAACTACGAGAGCATTCCAACGAAATACAGACCGTTGCAAGGGCGGCCGAACATCGTGATCACGCGGAACGACGCGTACGATGCACCTGGCGCAACGGTTATCGACAGCTTGACCGGTGCACTGGAGATCGCGCATCTGGCCAATGAAGAAGAGGTCTTCATCATCGGCGGCGGCGAGATCTACCGCGAAGCCATGACCATGCGGTTGATCGATCGCCTCTACATCACCTTGGTACACGCCGATGTGGAAGGCGATACCCACTTCCCCGTGCTGGATCCCGGCGAATGGCAGGAGGTAAGCCGCACCCAGCACGATGCGGACGATCGGCACGCGTTCGCATTCAGCTTCGTGGTGTTGGAGCGTGTGTAACTTGGCCTATGGATCCAACCTTGGCACGGAGATCGCATACTTGTTCAAAGATCCCATCACCATGAAAAAGCGAAACCTTCCCGCGATCGTGTTCTGCACTTTGATCGTATTCAGCGCTTGCCGTCCTGAAACGGCTGAACCTTTGAGCCGGGACTATTCCAGTGCAAGCGACAACGCACTCGCTGAGAATGCCTTCAATGATATCCTTCTCCAAGTAGAGAATGCCGTGGAAGAGAACGGCCTTCGCGACCTCTGTTCACCAACCGTCTCATTCGACACCTCGGCTACTCCAAGGACCATCACGCTGGACTTCGGCGATGTGAATTGCACCGCTCTGAATGGTCGAACCCGTCGCGGGCGCATTCAGGTGTCCTACACCGGACGGTACCGCGATGTTGGGACCGAGATCATCATCACACCCGAGGACTACCACGTCAACAACATCCATGTGCAAGGCACCAAGACCGTGCGCAACACCGGGCCGGATGCGAACGGCCACCCCGCTTTCGACATTTCGGTGAACGGGACGCTTACTGCCGATGATGGCACTTGGACCGCCGCTCATGTAGCGCAACGCACCAGGACCTGGGTGACGGGTTCGGAAACGATGGACCCCTTCGATGATGCGTACCTCATTAGCGGAGTTGGCAGCGGGGTCAACCGGAATGGCGTTTCGTACACGGTCTCCATCGAATCCCCGTTGCGCGTGCAGGTGGATTGCCCGTGGATCATGCAAGGCAGCCTGCGCATTACACCGAGCGAACGCCCCGTCGTGTTGATCGACTACGGTAACGGGGCTTGTGACCGTGACTTCTCGGTCACAGTGAATGGGATGACCTTCAATTTGATCTTCGGTTGAAGCGCGGACTCCACTTCGCTCTCGGCCCGATCATGGGGTGATCCACTCTAGCGCATCCGCATAGCTTGGGTTTTAGGAAAGCAGCCCCGCGTACGGTCGTTTCCTCGGGCAGGATCGGCCTTGGATTTGCCCAACCGTTCGTCCCACCACTTGCCGTCCATCACGTTCTGGTTGGGCCAAGGCGATGGTGCGGTCTAGTTTCGAACTCGGACACCGATCCCGTCCCGAATTCGGATCCATCGAACGGTCACACCTTCCATTCATGGCCGCTCATCACTGCGAATGAACTACTTCAAGCAAACCCCGATCCGTTTCCGGACCATATTGATCACGGCCGGGGTCCTTGCCACCCTGTTCTTGTTCCAAGCCTACATGCACCACTACGTGTACGCGGATCTGAAGAACATGAGCGAATTCAACTGGTGGCGTGAAGCCCCGGTGCCCTATCTCAACTTCCTCTTTTGGGCGCTCTTGTGTCCGTTGGTGTATTCCATCCTTCGCCGTTGGCCGTTCCAAGGCCGACCGATCCTGCGCACCGTGATCATCCATCTCGGCTTGGGCATACTCATCGCAACACTGCACGAGGTGGTCACGTCGGCGGCTTATTACACCATCCTGCAACGCATTGGCGATTTTGACTTCACCGATCCTGCGAATCGCAGTTGGGCGTATAGCGCACTGGCACCCGCCATCGTTTCGCGCACCATGGAGTATGGTGTGCTCATGGGCGTGATGGTGGCTTTGGAAAATGCACGGCTACAACGGCAGGAGCATGAACAACTCCTTCACCTGAAGCACGAGTTGCAGATCAGTCAACTGGAAGCCTTGAAGAAACAAGTGCAACCCCACTTCCTATTCAATACACTGAACACAGTGAGCGCATTGATGGACGAGAACATCAACGATGCGCGGACCGTGCTGAGCCGCCTTGGGCAGTTGCTCCGTGTAACGCTCGACAAGACCCAGCACGACAAGGTCCCACTGGAACGCGAGATAGACTACATCTCCAATTACCTCGGCATCGAAGCCATACGCTTCCGTGATCGCCTGCAAGTGGAATTCGAGATACCTGCTGAACTGCGGAATGTGCAAGTGCCGAGCATGATCCTTCAACCCTTGGTCGAGAATGCGATCAAACATGGACCTGACCTCTCCAACGATGGTGTACACATCACCGTAAAGGCTTCCAAGGAAGGTGATCGCCTTTGGCTGGAGGTGGTGGACAACGGAAAGGGTTGCACCGATGTCGTACATGCAATGACCAATGGAGGCATCGGCCTGCGCAACGTGCGCGATCGTATACAACTGCTCTACGGAGACAACTCGTCCTTCACCACCCGGTCTCCCGGAGCGAACGGGTTCCACGTATGCATCGGTTTACCCATTGAACATGCTCCGACTCGATCCTCTCCGATCAAAATGCCTTTACCATGAAACATATCCGAGCTGTCATCGTGGATGACGAACCCGCAGCACGTGCGCGCATCGTACGACTGTTGGCGCAAGACCCCGAACTCGAACTCGTTGCTGAATGCCGCAACGGCCTGGAAGCCTTGGAGGCGGTGAGCAAGCATCGACCCGATCTGATGTTCTTGGATGTTCAGATGCCACAGATCAGCGGTATCGAGACCTTGGATCGCATCGAAGATGATCGCAAGCCCTTCGTGATCTTCGTAACCGCCCACGACCAATACGCCTTGAAGGCCTTTGATCGCAACGCCGTGGATTACCTGCTGAAACCATACGACGATGATCGCTTCTTCTCCTCGCTGGAGAAAGCAAAGAAGCACATCGACATGCGCATGAACAGCAAACTCACTGGCAAGTTGTTGGACCTGATGCGCGAACACATGCATGCCAAGAGCGAATACACCGAGGTGTTCACGATACGCGACAAGGGCCGCGAATACAAAGTGAATGTCGATGACCTCGTCTTCCTCCGTGCCGAAGGGAACTACCTCTGCCTTCAGTTGAAGGATCGCAACCACCTCTACCGCATGACGATGAACGCCGTGGAGTCCGAATTGGATCCGGCGCGCTTCCTCCGCATCCACCGCAGCTACATCGTGAACACTGCTCATATCCGCAGCACGCGCTATAGTGGTAACAACGAGTTCATCTTCAGCATGGCCAATGGCGAGCGTATCGTTAGCGGACGCAGCTACAAGGAACAGATCGCAAAAGCCTTGCAGGAACAAATGGTTTGACCGTATGCCGTTGGTTCCATACGGGGAGTTGCACGAGGCGTGCGCTCTACCTTCGTGCCATGCACTTCGACCACTCACGCACGCAGGTAACCATCGCCGCACTCCTCACCTTTACGCTTCATCTCTTCGCCCTTCACACCTTCGCTCAACGACCTCCGGAGCAACCCAACGCCGCCGAGATCCTGCACAAGATGCAGAAGCTCAACGTGCTGGGCAGCGTGCTCTACGTCGTGGCGCACCCCGATGACGAGAACACCAAGTTGATCGCGTGGTTGGCGAATGGAAAGAAGGTGCGTACCGGAAACCTTAGTCTCACACGTGGCGATGGTGGACAGAACCTGATCGGTCACGAACTCGGCGATGCACTTGGGATCATCCGCACGCAGGAACTGATGGAAGCACGGCGCATCGATGGTGGGGAGCAGTTCTTCACCCGTGCGGTGGACTTCGGATACAGCAAAACGGCCGAAGAGAGTTTTGAGAAATGGGGCAAGCAGGAAGTGCTCAGCGATGTGGTGCGCGTGATCCGCATGTTCCGTCCGGATGTGATCATTACGCGCTTCCCGAACGATGGTGGCGGTGGACATGGGCATCATACGGCATCTGCCATCCTCGCACATGAAGCATTCGACCTGGCCGGTGATCCGAACGCCTTTCCCGAGCAACTGGAACAAGGCCTTGAAGTGTGGCAACCGCGCCGGCTTTTCTTCAACGGAAGCACGTGGTGGCGCAAGGACCTTGCGGAGTTCGCGAAGACCGACAAGGACTGGTTCAGCGTGGATGTGGGTGGATACGACCCCTTGCTGGGCCTGAGCTACACGGAGATCGCAGGGCGCAGCCGCAGCATGCACAAGAGCCAAGGCTTTGGTGCCGCCGAAACGCGCGGTGAGCAACTGGAATACCTACACTTCGAGAAAGGCGACCGACCCAAAGGCGATGACATTTTTGAAGGGATTGATATGACGTGGGGGCGACTAAGGAAGGAGAAGGATGGCGGTCCTCTTATATCGAGCCTACTTGCCGACTATTCACTTCAAGCCCCGGAGAAGAGCTTGGTCGGGCTTTGGAGGCTCGCTAGATTTCTCGACGACAATTATGGCGGGGACAACATTCCCTCGGAGTGGATGCACTGGTACAGAATCAAGAGGCCGGAAGAGCTCGAGGCCATCATCAATGCTTGTATGGGAATGGTGAGCGAGGCCAATTGTTCGACTCCCTATATAACAACACAGGATTCCATACGACTGCTGATACAGTTCTTTCCGCGACTAGGCCGCGTAGACAGCATTGGCTTATCCGAAATCCGCTCAAAGCTCCATCAGCAGAATAGACTACGACCCTTTGTGGTTAAGAATGCATCGAGTTATCCTGCCATCCTCGAACCCGAAGCCAACATCGACCAACCCTACTGGCTAGCGAGAACACATGGTAACACGTACGATGTTGACCCACACCAGATCGGCCGCCCAGTGGATCATTCACTAATTCGGATTGCCGGCGAGTTCGTTGGACCAGATGAAAAGACTCCTACTTGGACATATGCAAGGCTTTTCCACAAATGGGTCGATCGCGTAGACGGCGAATGCATTCGCCCTGTATACGTCACACCTGTCGCATCCATCATTCCGAAGACGGATATCGTGATCGCCCGAGGCGGTACGCAGACCATCGAGATCGAAGTGGAAGCGCTCACCGATAGCTTGAGCGGTCAACTGAACGTGACGCTGCCCGAAGGCTGGGGCACCACCAAAGACCTGAAGCTGGTGAACATCGCGAAACGCAACGAACGGCAGTCCTTCACCTTTCAATTGTTCCCCGGTGAAAAGGCCAAGGCCGGTGCGGTGAAGTTCGAGTTCCGTGGCCCCAAGGGCAAGGCGGACCGTACGCTGCACGAGATCGACTACCCGCACATTATGGCGCAGGTGTACTACACGCCCGCCGAGGTGAAGCTGATCCCGCTGGATGTGAAAGTGAACGCCACACACGTGGGCTACATCAAAGGCGCTGGTGATGATGTGCCCCAAGCGATCGAACGCCTCGGTGTCACCGTGGACATGATCGACCCTTCCACCGCGACCTTGGAAAGTATCTCGAAGTACGACGCGATCGTGGTCGGCATTCGCGCCTACAACACCGAGAAGGCCATGGCGCAATTCAATCCGGTGCTGATGCAATTCGTGGAGAACGGCGGCACGGTGGTGGCACAATACAACACGCGCAGTAGGGATATGATGGTGGATGAAAGCAAGATCGGCCCATACCCTTTCCAACTTTCCCGTGACCGCGTGACCGTGGAGGAAGCACCTCCCACCTTCCTGCAAAAGGACCATGCGCTCCTGAACACGCCGAACAAGATCAACCTATCCGATTTCGACGGTTGGGTGCAGGAACGCGGCCTCTATTTCGTGGGTGAGCGCGACCCGAAATACACCGCGCTGATCAGCTGGAACGACCCCGGAGAAGACGCGCTGGATGGTGCGTTGATCACGTGTGAATATGGCAAGGGACGGTACGTGTATTCGGGCATTAGTTTCTTTCGGGAGTTGCCGGCGGGGGTGGCGGGCGCGTATCGCTTGTTCGCCAATATGATATCGCTGCGGAGTGACAAGTGAATGTAGAACAGTAGAACCGCAGAACAGAAGAACAGAAGAATTCAGAATGTAGAATGGGCACAGAACGGAAGTATGACCTTGATGACCGGTGTGTGGAGTTCGGTGCGGCGATCGTGCTCTACACGGATCGAATGCCAAAGTCGACGGCTGGGCTGCATTTGGGAAAGCAATTGCTTCGAAGTGGCACGGCTCCGGCACTGCACTATGGCGAGGTCCAGGGTTCGGAATCGACCGCCGATTTCATTCACAAAATGAAACTGGCTCTGAAGGAACTGCGCGAGTCCCGCAACAATTTGCGCGTCCAGTTCAAGGCGAAATTGATGGACCCGGAGATCAAGGAGAATGCATGGCTCTTGCGAGAATGTGTTGAACTCGTGGCCATTTTCGCAGCCAGCGTAAAAACCGCCGAGCGTAACCGGGAGAAGAAGAAGTAACAGCCGAAGCCGCCCATTCTAAATTCTACGGTTCTGAATTCTTCATTCTACATTCCAACAGCATGCACCTGATCGACTGGCTCATCCTGTTGGGCACCCTCGGCTTCATCGTAGGCTACGGCGTTTGGAAAACACGCAAGGATGCCACCAGCGATAGCTTCCTGAAAGGTGGTAGCGACAACCGTTGGTGGGCGGTGGGGCTTAGCGTGATGGCCACGCAGGCCAGTGCGATCACCTTCCTCAGCACACCCGGCCAAGGATTCCTGGACGGCATGGGCTTCATCCAGTTCTACTTCGGACTGCCCCTAGCGATGTTGGTGATCGGCTTCGTGTTCATTCCGCTCTACTACAAATGGAAAGTGTACACGGCCTACGAATTCATCGGCAAGCGCTTCGATGGACGCACGCGATTGCTCACTGCCGGGCTCTTCCTGATCCAGCGCAGCTTGGCCGCGGGCATCACGATCTACGCGCCAAGTATCATCCTCAGCAAGGTGCTACACTGGCCGCTGGCGTGGACCTGCGTGTTCATCGGAGCGCTCGTGATCATCTACACCACATCGGGTGGTGCCAAGGCCGTGGGGGTGACGCACAAGCAACAGATGGCCGTTATGTTCCTCGGGATCTTCGCGGCTTTCGGATTCACGGTGTACTACTTGAGCGACCACGCCTCCTTCGGCGAGAGCATTGCGTTGGCCGGTGCCCTGGGCAAAATGAACATCGTGGACACCTCTTGGGACCCGACCACGAAATACACGCTTTGGAGCGGACTGATCGGTGGCTTCTTCCTACAGCTCTCCTACTTCGGTACGGACCAGAGCCAGGTGCAGCGCTACCTTGGTGGAAAGGATGTGAAGCAGGCGCGACAAGGCTTGTGGATGAACGCCGCACTGAAGATCCCGATGCAATTCTTCATCCTGCTGACCGGGGTGCTAGTGTTCGTGTTCTACCTGTTCAACCAAGCACCGGTTCACTGGAATAGTTCAAACATGGAATCGATACAGGAAGTAGCTAAGGAGGACACCAAGGTGTTCTGGCAGTTGAATTCCTTGGATCACGTTCACCTTGACAATGAAAATTCACTGAGCATGGATGCTGACAGTCTTGTCCTTTCATGGAGAAAAGGAGATCACCATGCGGCAACGTCATATTTGAATGAAATTGATGAAGGATTATGGCGCCGCCAAGTATTCCGTGACTCCTTGAAAACGTACCTGCACGAAGCGCTTCCTGATCGCGAAGCCAACGACAAGGACTACATCTTCATCACCTTCATCATGGACCACCTGCCGATCGGGATCGTCGGCCTTTTGTTGGCGATGATCTTCAGTGCCGGCATGAGCAGCACAAGCGCGGAATTAAGCGCGTTGGCTACTACGAGCGTGGTGGACGTGGTGCGCAAAGAACGCAGCGATGGGCAGCAGGTGTTGGCCACGCGCTGGGCCACCGTGCTCTTCGGTGTAATGGCTCTATTATTCGCAGCCGTGTTCTCCCTCTTCGAGAACCTGATCCAAGCGGTGAACATCCTTGGGTCCCTGTTCTACGGTACCATCCTCGGCATCTTCCTTGTGGCCTTCTTCGTGAAACGGGTGCAGGGCACGGCGGTATTCATCGCCGCCTTGATCGCACAGGCCATCATCCTGTTCATCCACTTCTCCAACATCGAGATCGCCTTTTTGTGGTACAATTTGATCGCACCGGCCATTGTGGTGGTGCTGGCGATCCTGATCGAGGTCCTAAAGCCTTCCGGTCCAAATGGACGTGGGCGTAGCCAGCCCGCGTGATCAGACGGGTCACGGATCCGCACAAGCCTACTATGTGATCCGCAAAGGCGGGGACTTTCGAGCTCGTAGTCGTGCTTCTCCAGTCGACTTAGAATTTTCACCGCGAAATGACGATCGCAAGAATGGTCGTCCATTCGTCCATGAAGAAATGGCTCTAACCGCGATATTCTTCGTCCAGCCGTGTAAAATGATCGACCAACGCGACCGAGCGCATCAAAAACCACTGAGCTGACATTGATATTCCCACCACTACCATCATACAAGAAGGATCCGGACCGCTTGGAACCACCCCTCACAATCCGTTCCTTTGTGGTTCATTCCCTCGATCATATCAACCAAAACAAACCAATGAGCAAACTGTACATTTCGGTCTTGGCCGTAGCGCTCGTGGCTGGTAGCGCAACCGCCCAACGTGCGGACATCGCACCTGCCCTGAAGAAGACGCGTTCCGTCCAAATGCGCAACACTTCCACTCCGATCCAATACTCGGCCGATCGCGCTGAGATCTGGTCGGACGATTTCTCTGACCCCAACACTTGGGTTCTGGGCGTTGCCCCAGGCACCGACACCGAACTGTGGCAGATCGGAACCGACGCTCCTGCCGGACCTGTCTATGGCATCGAAGCGATCGAGTCCACATCGGCAGACAACGGATTCGCCTTGTTCGACTCCGACTTCTGGTGCGGTGGCAACCAGAATGCATACATCCGTATGGCCACATCCGTGAACCTCTCCGCTTCGGTCGGCGTGGTGCTCCAGTTCGAACAGTACTACCGCAGGTTCCAAGGCAACACGTATGTGGAGGTCAGTGTGGACGGCGGTAATGCGTGGGAGACCATTGAAGTGAACACGGCCGTTGGCGTGAACGGATATTCACCCAACCCGGAGTTGGTCCGGTTGAACATCACCGACCTGGTCGCTGGCCAGCCGAATGTGCTGATCCAATTCCGTTACGAAGGTGGTTGCGACTACGCGTGGATGGTGGACGATGTTTCGATCATCGATCAGCCTGCCAGCGATCTGGTGATCAACTACAGCTTCTTGGTGACGACCGCTCCTGGTTACCAGTACTGTCGGATCCCTGCCAACGAACTCGATGCCACTCTGGAAGTGGGTGCTGAAGTGTTCAGCTTCGGATACGAAGATCAGACCAATGTAACGCTGACCATGGAACTGCGTGACGAAAGCAACGGTTTGGCTGCTGAACTCAACTTTCCCATCGGCACCATGATGGACGGTGATACCGTATTCGTGGATGAATTGGTGGATATCTCCACCCTCGCGGCGGGTATCTACACGGCAACCTTCAACGTGACCTCTGACCAGAACGTGGATGAGGACACGCCGGACAACAACACGTACTTGCGTGCATTCCAGGTGAACAACGGATTGTTCTCCTTGGATGGCATCGGTATCCATCCACCTGGCTACCTCGATCTAGGTGCGCTGGGTTCTGGCTCATACGTGGATGATCAGGTGTTGCAGATGTTCACCTACTACCAAGTGGCCAACGAAACAACGGTCTATGGCTTGGAGGTGCAGATCAGCGCCGGTTCAGATGCTGGTTCCTTCTTGTTCGCCGCGGTATACGACTCGACCACCGTACTCGGTGATGACTTCGTCAACCAACAGAACAACACGATCTATGCTACACCCGATGCCTACACCCTAACAGCGGCCGACGTTGCGAGCGGCACCGTATTCATTCCCTTCGACACCGAAGTAACCCTCCCTGCCGGTGGCTACTACGCTTCCATAACGGCATACCAGGATGGAGATAACGATCTGTTCGTGCTCGATGACCTGACCGTCGATGACCTCGTCGGTGGAGGAAGCTTGATCTACCTGCCATCTGATGAAACGGTATACGGCAACGGAAATGCTTTCGCCATTCGACTGGTGATCGACGGGACCATTTCGGTCGACGAAGAGAATGCCTTGGAAGGTGTGAGCATGTACCCCAATCCGACCAATGGCATCCTGCGCATCAACACCACCACCAGCGAGAAGTTCTTGGTGGAGGTGATGAATGTACTGGGTGAGCAAGTGATGACCACGAGCTTCGCCGGTAACACGGTGTTGGATCTGGGCGCATACGCCGATGGCGTGTACACCGTGCGCGTTTCGAACGGAACGAAAACGACCGTTCAACGCATTACGCTGAACTAAGCGACAACGTGACTCGGCAAGCCCCTTGGGTCCTTCGTGGATCTAGGGGGCTTGTTCATTCCAGCCCTCTTGTAGGCTTACATTGGGACATGCTGCAATGGGACCTGAAAGGAAAGCGCGTACTGATCACCGGTGGAACACGCGGTATCGGAGCGGCGACCGTGCATGAGTTCATCGCGCTCGGTGCGGAGGTCCTCTTCACGGCGCGCACAGCGACGGACGATCCACGATGTGTTGCCTGCGACGTGACCTCGCCCAGTGATCGGGCACAGTTGGTAGTTGCGCTGAAGGACCGATGGGGAGCAGTGGACGTGGTGGTGAACAATGCAGGCACCAACATCCGCAAGTCGTGGGTGGAAATGAACGAGCAGGAGCATACACATGTGCTCGCAACCAACCTACTGGGACCCGCAGCGTTGCTCCGCGAATTGCACCCGCTCCTCAAGCGCGGTAGAAGCCCAGCGGTGGTGAATGTGGCCAGTGTAGCCGCTTTTGTCGATGTGGGAAGTGGTGGCGCTTATGCCATGAGCAAAGCAGCCTTGATCCAATTGACACGCAGTTTGGCCGTGGAGTGGAGCGCTGACCGTATCCGGGTGAACGCCGTTGCACCATGGTACATCCGTACACCGCTCACGGAACCCGTGCTTTCGCAGCCCGATCGTTACGCACGTATCCTTTCCCGAACACCCCTGCAACGCGTCGGGGAGCCACATGAAGTCGCGGCGGCGATCGCCTTCTTGTCCATGGAAAAGTCGTCGTACATCACCGGCCAATGCCTCGCCGTGGATGGCGGGTTCCTGAGTCTGGGCCTGTGAATCGCAAAGGGAAACTCCCGGGAACAAAGAAGCCCTCCGGAAATGCCGAAGGGCTTCCATACGATCCGAAACGGGATCACTTACCCTTGCTCAACTCCTCGATCAGCTCGCGGTTCATCTTCACGTACGCCTCATTCTTCGCCTCCTGCGCCATTTTCATGCTCTCCTCAGCGGTTTGCCTCGCTTCCTTCACCATGCCATTCGCTGCTTGTGCGCGGGCCAACGTGTGGGAATTGTAGTACTTCTTATCCATAGCAACACTCTTGGTGGCCCATTCCACGGCTTCCTTGGTCATCACCTTGCGATCCAACGCAAAGCGCGCGCTCGCGTTGTACCCGCCCGACTTCATATCGCCCTTCTTCATCGCCTCCTCGATGTTGGCGATCCCTTGGGCGGTGGCATCGGTCTTGATCGGGATCACCACTTTGGTCTTCTCCCAACGCAACACCAGGTCGGCATTGTCGCCCACTACATTGGCGAACTCGAAGGTCATGGTTTCGGTGAATTCAGTGGGCTGGGCCTCCACTTTCAGGGCAACCACCGTTTCCTCCTCCTTGAAATCACCTTCGCCCCAGAGTTCCGTGTTCTTGTTCAACTTCACCACCCAGGTCGTCTTTCCTGGAACCGTGAAGAGTGAGTACTTGCCCGGCTTCAGGTCCTGATCGCCGAACTTCACCTCACTGCTGAACTCGATGGTGGTGTTCAGGTTCGCACCCGTTCGCCACAACTCGTCGTACTTCACCAACTCACCGAAGATCACGCGGCCCTTGACGCTTGGGCGCGAATACTCCACTTCCACTTTGGTGAGGCCAACGACTTGCTCCACTTCACCGCTGGGGCTGGGTTGTGGTAGGTCTTGCGCAGAAACGCAGGTAGCTATGAACAGGGTGGTCGCAACGGAGATCGCTTTCATGGTATGGGGATTCTGGCCACCGCAAGGCGACCGGGGTTCGATTGGGCCACAAAGGTAACCCGCAGGCCCTACGCCACCTTCAGATTGCTCAGGCGCGAGCGATCGAACTTCTCCCTTGCGTAACTCAACGTTATGCGCAACTCCGTAGGGCGCTCCGCTGATCCAGGCATCTCGTACATGGCATCCGTCATGATGGCTTCGCAAATGCTACGTAGGCCACGTGCCCCCAACTTGTAATCGAAGGCCTTTTCCACGATGAAGTCCAACACCTTCTTGTCCAAGGTCAACTTCACCTTGTCCATGTCGAACAGCTTCACGTACTGTTTGATCAGGGCATTCTTGGGTTCGGTGAGAATGCGACGCAAGCTTTCCCGATCCAATGGGTCCAGATAGGTGAGCACCGGGAAGCGACCGATGAGTTCCGGTATCAATCCGAAGGAACGCAGGTCCGTGGGGCCTACGTATTGAAGCAGGTGTTCGTCGTTGATCCGTTGCTCTTTGCTCGCGCTGTACCCAACAGCGCTGCTCTTCACACGCCGTGCGATGATCTTCTGGATGCCATCGAACGCGCCTCCGCATATGAATAGGATGTTCCGCGTATCCACCTGGATCAACTTCTGCTCGGGGTGTTTGCGTCCTCCTTGTGGGGGCACGCTCACCGTGCTTCCCTCCAACAATTTCAGTAGGGCCTGCTGCACGCCTTCGCCACTCACATCCCGCGTGATACTCGGTGTATCGCTCTTGCGACTGATCTTGTCGATCTCGTCGATGAAGACGATCCCGCGTTCAGCCTTACTGACATCGTAGTCCGCAGCTTGAAGCAAGCGGCTCAAGATGCTCTCGACATCCTCCCCAACATAACCAGCCTCGGTGAGTACGGTGGCATCCGCGATCGCGAAGGGCACGTTCAACATCCGCGCAATGGTCTTGGCCAAGAGTGTCTTGCCACTTCCGGTCTCACCCACTAGGATGATGTTGCTCTTCTCGATCTCCACGTCATCCGCGGTCGTAAGGGGTTTCTGTAGGAGTCGTTTGTAGTGGTTGTATACCGCAACACTCAACACCTTCTTCGCATCGTCCTGACCGATCACGTATTCGTCCAAGAACCGTTTGATGTCCGACGGACGTTGGATGATGAGGTTGCCCTCCATCTCCGTGCGTGAGCGCTGGCTCAACTCTTCGGCGATGATGTTCTGCGCCTGAGCGATGCAGCTATCACAGATGTGCCCGGTGATCCCGGCGATGAGCACGGTGGTATCCTGCTTATCGCGACCACAGAACGAACACTTGATCTCTTTCTTCTCCATAGCTCAACCCTTACTTGGATCCTACAACGTGTGAATAGCCCCGCAAGATACGTTGAAGGCCGAGCGGTGGTCCACCCGGCCTTCGAACATAGTTGATATTCAGCACATTAGACCGTTGACACGCCAACCATCCAATGGAGGCAGGTCTGTTCGCTTACTTGGGATTGCGGACCAGCAATTCGTCGATCATGCCATACGCCTTCGCTTCTTCAGCCACCATCCAATGGTCGCGGTCGCTGTCCTTCTCCACCTGCTCGAAGGGCCTTCCGCTGTGTTGCGCGATGATATCGTACAACTCCTTCTTGAGCTTTTGGATCTCGCGTACGGTGATCTCCATGTCGCTGGCCTGTCCTTCAGCTCCACCCATTGGCTGGTGGATCATCACGCGTGCATGTTTCAGTGCGCTGCGTTTTCCCTTGGTGCCTGCGCATAACAACACGGCACCCATGCTGGCCGCCATGCCCGTGCAAATGGTAGCCACATCGGGATTGATGTATTGCATGGTATCGTAGATCCCGAGGCCGGCATACACACTTCCGCCCGGCGAGTTCATGTAGATCTGGATGTCCTTCTTGGCATCCACACTTTCCAAGAACAGCAACTGCGCTTGGATGATGTTCGCCACCTGATCATTGATCCCCGTTCCGAGGAAGATGATTCGATCCATCATCAACCGGCTGAAGACGTCCATGGCCTGGACGTTCAACTGGCGCTCTTCGAGGATGTACGGGGTAAGCGATGCGCCGATGCCGGCATGGACATAGCCGTGAAGCGTCATGCTGTTGATGCCGCGGTGCTTCACCGCGTACTTCTGGAATTCGTCTGGTGGGAACATCCTAAGGGTGTTGGTTGGGGTAAAGAACGCGTTGAGGGGAATACGACCTACGTGGTTCCGGCCAAGTTTACGAACGCTTCATAACTCACTTTGCTCTCCTTCGGGCTGAGCAGGGCCTTGAAGTGTGTGATGAGTTTCTGCTCGACGATGGTACCACGAATGCGTCCGATCTGTTCGCGATCGCCTAGGATACGTGCGGTCAATTGTTGTAATTGTTCGCCTTCCGGAATAGGCATGCCGTATTGCATGAATTGGTCCACGATATAGCGCTTTGCGAACGCGTCCATCTCTTCGCCCTTCGCTTCCAACCCGTACTTCTCCACCACCCGCTCTTCCAACAATTGGCGCTTCAGTCCGTTGGCGTATTCGGTATAGCTCTCCTCCACTTGTTCTGGTGTTACGGGGTTCTTGCTGGTCTCCCGGATCCAACGTTTCAAGAAACGGTCCGGCAATTCGAACGGCGTGTTCTCGTTGAGTTTCTTCATCACCATGCGCCGGAAGATGCGATCGCTATCTCGACGGAACATGTTCTCCAGCCCCTCCTTCACCTTGGCCCGGAATCCGGCCTCGTCCGCCACGGCATCCTTGCCATAGACCCGATCGTACAGCTCTTGGCCGAGAGCCACAGGCAGCATACGCTTGATCTCTGCGACCCGGAAGAGGAAGTTCCCTTCCAATTGCTGAACCCTGTCCTGATCCACGCCCAACATACGCGCCAGGTCCTCTTGGTCCCGGGACACCTTGTACGGATCCACCACCACTTCATCTCCCTTCGTCTTCCCTGTCAGAGCCTTGCGGCTGGCTTCATCCGGGATGAACTCGAGGCTCATGGTCGCACGATTCATGATGCCTCCTTCCTTGATGCTGCCATCCGCGTTCAACTCGATGAGGTCGCCGAGCAGCATGTCCTTCTCTTCGCTCACCTCAGCATCCTCTACGGTCCCGAAGCGACGCTGCATGTCGGTGATCTCGAGCTGTACCAATTCATCGGTGATCTCCGCCACCGGATATTCCACGCCCAAGCGATCGGACAGGTCCACTTCGAAACTCGGGGCCAAACCCAGTTCATAGGCGAATTGGAAGTCGCCGGGCTGTTCCCAGTCGTTGGAAGGAATGTCCTCGTTCTTGGGCAGAGGCTGACCCAGTACACGGATGGCATTGCTGTGGAGGTAATCGCGCAGGTTGGCATCGATCAAGCGTTCCACTTCATTCACCAGCACGGCCCTTCCAACGCGCTTCTTGATGATGGACATGGGCACTTGGCCTGGCCGGAAGCCCGGCAACACTGCTGTCTTCCGTTGTTCCTTCAAGGCCTTTTCAACACCCGGCGAATAATCCTCGGGTGATAGTTTCACTTTCAGGGTCGCCGTTAGGTTCCCGGTCTCTTCGCGTTCAATGTGCATGGTTCAACGGTGTGCAGCGCCATTGGTAGGTGCCGTTAATTACTCCTTTGATAAAAAGGCCGCCATCGCTACTACGCTGGCCAGCCAATGTACGGACGGGGGGACTCGAACCCCCACACCTCACGGTACCAGATCCTAAGTCTGGCGCGTCTACCAATTCCGCCACGTCCGTATGCACATAAGGGCCGCAAAGATAGCCCGGAGGGCGGATCCGTGAGGCGTTGCCACCGTGCCATTACCTTCGCTTCCCGATCCATGGAACGATTCGACCCTGCGCAGCTTTCCATCCCCGAGTTGCATGGCCATCTGGTGGGTGCCATCGGACCTCGTCCCATTGCTCTGGCCAGCACGATCGATGCGGACGGTCGACCTAACGTGAGTCCGTTCAGTTTCTTCAATGTATTCGGCGCCAACCCACCTCTGATGATCTTCAGCCCCGCACGACGCGGGCGCGACAACACCACCAAGCATTCGTACCACAACGTGAAGGCGGTACCGGAGGTGGTGATCAATGTGGTCACCTACTCCATGGTACACCAAATATCGCTGGCCAGTACGGAATTTGCCGAAGGGGTCAACGAGTTCGAAAAAGCCGGCCTCACCCCGATCGCTTCGGAGAAAGTAAAACCCTTCCGTGTAAAGGAAAGTCCCGTGCAATTCGAATGCGTGGTGCGCCAAGTGATCGAGACCGGCACTGGGGGCGCAGCCGGGAACTTGGTGATCTGCGAGGTGGTAATGATCCACATCGACCCGGCCGTGATGACGGACGGAAAGATCGATCAACGCAAGATCGACCTGATCGGACGCATGGGGGGCTACTTCTATGCGCGCGCGCACGGCGATGCGCTCTTCGAGTTGGCTCAACCCACCACCAAGATCGGTGTAGGGGTGGACAGCTTGCCCAAGGAAGCGCGCTTAAGCACCACCCTCACGGGAAGCGATCTTGGAAAGCTCGGTGCGATCTTGGCCGTACCGGACGAGACCGCAGTGAACGAATACAAACTCACGGAATTGAGTGATACCTTCATCGAACGGCAGGGAGACCGGGACGCATTGCTTTATGCACTGCACCAACACGCACACGACCTGCTCCAACAGGACCGCGTGGAGGAAGCTTGGAAGACCCTGCTCGCCTTTAACGCACATTGATCAAAACGAAGATCCGCAAGAACGCGGAGTAGCAACACCATGGCACAAGTAACCATTACCGGCACGATCAAACAGATCGGCAAGCTCCAAGACATCAGCGAGAAATTCCGGAAACGCGAATTGGTGATCACTGAACCCAGCGGGCAGCGTCCGCAACATATCCCGGTGGAATTCACCCAGGACCGTTGTAGTCTGTTGGATGGTTTCAATGACGGAGACGAGGTGGCCGTGACCTGCTTTGTGAACGGCCGCGAATGGGCCGGACGCGACGGTGTAACGAAGTTCTTCCTAAGTCTGAGCGGCAACCGCATCGAGCGGGCAGGCGCTGCACCATCGCATGGGGGCGAACGCTCCGCACCCGCACCCACAGCAGCGGATATGCCTCCGGTGGGTGGCGATGAGGACGACTTGCCGTTCTAAGTCAGTCCCGGACCCTCTGATACGATTACCGCCGAGACCACTTAGGTCTTTCGGCCTTTCCACTGTGGACGCACCACCCACGAAAGGAGAGCGATGAGCGGCGCGTAGAGGGAAAAGAGCACCAGACCCAGGAAGGCCACGAAATTCGAATGGCGTTGTGAAAGGAATGCTTTCACCTCCCGGACCAAGCGCACGGAGGGCACGCACCATAGCAACCACGAGAGCAGCAGGAGCGCGAAAGGCTCCAGTGTTCGTTCTTCCATGAAGAGTCTTGGTGCGATCTGCCACGTGCCGAGGAGAAGCGCCCACGGCAGCGCGAGTCCGAGTGAGCCGACCCAAGGTGTCATGCCCCGCACACCGCGCATCTTTCCCGCCCACCGCAAACGCTGTTGGATCGCCATGCCCCATGTCCGTTCCGCCGCCACGGATACGACCGCTTCGGTGCTGACCACGTACCCGATCCGTTTCCCAGCCCTTTTCATCCGTTGCACAAGGAATACATCGTCCCCGCTTGCGTAGGGGTCGCCTTGGTAACCCCGTACTTCCGCGAAGGCCTTCCGTGTGAACGCCATGTTGGCACCGTTGGCAAGGAACGGGCGGCCTTGCAACGCGCTCCCGATCGCCATACCCGTGAGTCCTGCCTGCTCCTCTTCCTGGATCCGGCCCAATAGGCCATCACCTTCAGTGCGTACTGCGGCCAAGGCCATGTCCATGCCTTGCGCATTCATCCACTTCAACACGGTCGAAGCACGGGAGACACCGCAACGCGCATCGGCATCGGTAAGCAAGATGACTTCTCCCGACGCATGCGTGACCCCGGTGGTGATGGCGGCTTTCTTCCCCACACCGTCGTTCGAAATACACCTCAATTCCGGCCATTTGAGTCCCATGCTATGCACCACTGCGGCGGTGTCGTCCTCGCTGTGGTCATCCACCACCAGTACCTCTACTCGCTCCTTCGGGAGGTCTTGAGCGTGCAGGTCTTGTAACAACGGGATCAGCGTGCCCGCAGCATTTCGCGTCGGGACGATGATGGTCAACGAATCATACGAAGCGGCAGTTCCTTCACCAGGCCCCGACCGCGCTTGTGCCAAACGCTCCCGCCATTGCTCGACCACCATCCCGTGGAGAAAGGAGAGCGCGAACAGGACAACGGCTAGGGTCAATGGCTCCATGGATCCTCAGCGCTCGGTTCGTACATCGGCCAACACCATGATCAAGCTACCAGTGATCGCGGGGATCGCCACATTGATGGTCCATAGGATCGTCGTAGCGATCAGTACCCCGACCGGATCACCACCGAACGGAGCGAACACCGCAATGGCCACAGACCCACGAATGCCCAATTCGGTGATCATGATCGAAGGGACAAGGGTGGCGATCAGGTAGACCACCGGTATGGCCATGGCCATTTCATGTACAGGGACATCAGCCCCGCACGCGTGCAAAAGCAGCATGAACTGGATGTTGAACACCGCGTACCGCACCGCGCTGAGTGCAAGCACATACACCAACTCGCTGCGCTGAAATCCTGCGAGAACCGCCGAGGGACGTTCGAAACGATGCAGGAAGGGGAGCAGCAAAAGAAGTTGGCGCAGGAATCCGGGAACCAAGTACAAGACCAAGCTGATGCACGTGACCAGGGACGAAAGGGTGATCAGGGTCCAGGTGATCCAACCTTCGCTCCACGGTATTCCATGGTCCGAAAGGAGCAATGCGAAAAGTCCCGAACAGCCGAAGACCAATGTGACCACGAATTGGGCAATGCTACCAAGCGCGGCCACGAAACTCCCTTTGATCCGCGCACCAGGTGCCAAGAACAGGATCCGACCCAGAAAGTCTCCCGTGCGATTCACCGTGACCAGTCCGACGCTCGTGCCTGCAATGGTCGCCATGAAGGCACGGCCGAACGAAAGGCGATCCACGGACCGCACCAACCGCTGCCATTTGACCGCTTCTATACCCCAGTTGATCAGCATCAATACCAACACGGTCCCCAACAGCACCCACTCAGCATCACGCCCTACGAGTTGATCCGCCACCGCGACGATACCTTTGGGACCCCCGAGCTTGGCGTACAGGAATACGCACGCAAGGAGGAAGATCCCCCAACGGAACAGAAAGAGTGCCGAGCGGCCCATGAGTAGTGATCACCCCATAGACGGGCGTTCGGCCAAAAGTAGGCCGGTGGTGGAACGCATCATCCTCGGTATCGATCCGGGCACCACCGTCATGGGCTTCGGAGTGCTTTCCGTAGAAGGCGCAACCCTGCGCTTGCTGGAAGCCGGAGCCATCCGATTCCCTGCTGGCGATGACCATACGCTGAAGCTGCGCGCCATCTTCAGAAGCACGACGGAGATCATTGAACGGCATTTGCCCGACGAACTCGCCATTGAAGCGCAATTCTTCGGCAAGAACGTACAGAGCATGTTGAAGCTGGGTCGTGCGCAAGGCGTAGCGATCGCAGCAGCCTTACAGAAGGACATCAGCGTGGTGGAATACGCACCCAAACGCGTGAAGCAGAGCATCACCGGCAATGGGAATGCCGCCAAGGAACAAGTGGCAGCCATGCTCACGAGCATTCTTCGGATCGATCTATTACCCGCCAGCACGGATGCAACGGATGCCATAGCGGTTGCGGTTTGCCATCATTTCGCAGCCACGGGCAAAACCTCGGGCGCAAGGTCCGGCACCGGAAAGGGCAAGGGTTGGTCGGGCTTCATCCGGAACAATCCGGATCGCATCGTTTGATCGCTCAGGCTTGTCGGATACGCTCCGCCAACGCCTCGAATTCCGAAGGTGTGAAAGTGGCCCTGGTGCGCGTAAAATCCATATCGCTCATCCGGTCGATGGGGATCAGATGGATGTGGGCATGTGGCACTTCCAAGCCCACCACGCTGATCCCGATCCGGGTACACGGCACCACGGCTTTGATCTTGCGAGCGACCTCTTTCGCGAAAGGCAGGATCCCGGTCAGTTCAGCACCCTCCAGATCGAAGAGGTGATCCACTTCCAACTTGGGAACCACCAAGGCATGTCCTTCACGCAAGGGGCTTACATCCAAGAAGCTGATGTAGTCCGCACTCTCCGCGAGCTTGTAGCACGGGATCTCCCCTTGAATGATGCGGGTGAAGATGCTCGCCATGATTCAACGGGTGATCTCGATCACCTCGAATTTGGTGGTTCCTGCTGGTGTGGTCACCTCGGCCACTTCACCCACCGACAGTCCGAGCAGTCCTTTCCCGATGGGCGAGTTCACGCTGATCTTCCCGGTCTTGATGTCCGATTCGCTTTCGGCCACCAACGTGAAGGCGCGCTCTGTGCCTGAGCCTACCTGTTTCACTTTCACGGTGGAATGGATGTAGGCCTTGCTCGTATCGAGTTGATCCAAGTCGATCACCCGGGCACTGGCCACCACTACCTCCAGCTTGGCGATACGTGCTTCCAAGAACCCTTGATCCTCCTTGGCCGCGTGATACTCGGCATTTTCACTGAGGTCACCTTTGTCACGCGCATCAGCGATCTGCTGACTCAGATGTGGGCGTTCAACGGTTCGCAAATGGTGCAGTTCCTCCTGCAATTTGCGCAACCCCTCTTCGGTGTAATACGCTGTGGTACTCATGCATCGGTCGCCTAGGCCCGGCGTGGGTTGTGGATCTGGCTGGGTGGAAACGAGAGAGAGAGGGCCAATGGCCCTCTCTCCAAAGGTAATGATCACGATCAGAGACTGATGCGCACGCCCACGGTATGGATCCCCGAGAACGGGTTGGTGGAACGGTACGCGTAGTCGATCCCGATGGCGGACTTCTTTTCTTCACCGAAGGGTAGATCCGCACTGATCCCAGCCTTGGTGGAACGGTACGCGTAGTCGATCCCTATGGCGGACTTCTTTTCTTCACCGAAGGGTAGATCCGCACTGATCCCAGCCATGGGACCGGTGTAGACCGTAGTACGATCCTGATCGCTGGTGATACCCTCCTCGTACATGTAACCGCCACGCAGATGGAGCATCTTCCGAAACGCGTACTCCACACCGATAACACCCTGGTCCTTGGTGAAGGAGTTCGAGATGAACGTGCCTGCGAAGCTGATGCGGTGCATGTCGTTCAAATGCCAGTCATACGCTGCGCCGATGTTCAGGAATGAGGGGATCTCGAAGTTCGCGGATCGTTGTTCAAGCGTTAGTTGCTGCTGGTCCACATCCGCAAGCAAGCCTTGCACAGAAAGGCCATCACCGGAGTAGGACATCGCAGGACCGACGTTCTTCAGGGCGATCCCGAAGTGTACATTCTCCTTTTCACCGGTCACATATTGGATGCCTGCATCGAAGCATACACCCTGCGTTCGCACGTTGGCGATGCTCTCGGAGACGATGCGGATGAGCATGCCTCCGTGGATGCTGTTGGAGAAGCTCTTGCCGAAGGAGACACCGATATTGGCCATGGTCGGAGAGAAATTTCCCCGACCACCCGCAGGATTCTCCACGGTGGTCACCGGTAGATCGCCGAAGCCCAGCGTCGTTGCAGAAATGCCCAACACGCCGGACGACCCCATCTTCTGGGCGAAGCCAATGCTATTGATGGTCGTTCCGGAACCACTGAGCCAGCGCGTGTTGGCGAACACCACCTCGGTCCTGTTCACATGCGCAAGACCGGCGATATTGCCGTACATGGCTTCCACGCCTCGAACCGAGGCTGAGTTCGCCAACCCCCAACCGGAGGAACGAGCCCAAGGATTGATCAAGAGCTGGGTGGCCCCTGCCGATCCTGCCCTGTCCGGATTGCCGGCCAAGACCGCACCACCGGTGAGGGCCATGCAGGCCACGGCCACCATTGCTTTCCATTCCATCGTTCGCATCATCTCGATCGGTATTGTATCCTAACGTCGGCTTAGAAATTCTGAAGGTCGATGGGACGTAGCGCACCGAACCACTTGATGACCCTTTCTCCTACCCCAGGCACGTCGATGTGACAGATGTACACACCGCCCGCGATCGGAATATTGCTGGCGTTCTTCAGGTCCCAATCCAAGAAGGTCAGGTCATTGTCCTTGCTATACTTCCGCACCAAGGTTCCGCTCACCGTGTAGATCGATATGGTGCAGGTCTGGGGCAGGTTCACGAACTTGATCCGGTTGTCCAATCGCGTGGTCTCATACCCACTGAAGGCGTAGTATGGGTTCGGTACCACATTGATCAGGTCCAAAGCGTTCTCTGCCGCAGGCATATTGTCGTTTACCGTGGCTAACCCGTTGGTGGAGAAAGTGTACAGAGGCAGCCCTTCGTTGCGCACCGGTTCGATCGGCCATGGATTCTGCGGATAGTCCACATAGTTCCGGTACGGCTTCTTCACGTTGAGCACCACGCGAACATCCGTTTCCAAGAGCTGCCTTCCGGGCACCACCACGGCACTTCCTACCCAACCGATCCCACGGAAGACCTTCAGGCGGGATTGGGTGCCATCGCCTTCCATGGTCGACCGGATGTACTGCCCTTGGTCGTACTGTGGTACGCGATCCCCACTCGGTACGTTGGAGGTACGACGGTCGTTCTTGAAGACATAGATCCAATGCCCACCACCGAAGAAGGGAGCACCCGTCGTAGTGTAGAGTTTGTCGTTCGGGTTCCAGATCATGTCCCTTCCGATCTCACCTGCCCAGAAGCTGTCCTCTCCGTAACCGATGTTCAGACGTTCACCGGTCTCCAGATCGATGGCGTAGCCTGGGAACCAGCCCATGCTCGTACCGTTGGTCAGTTGCGCCTCTGCTTCATTGCATCCTTCGGTGCCGGACTTCCGCCCATCCTTATCGATGCTCGGCGATGCGCGCAATTGCATCCGCCTTGCACCTCCCTGGTTCAGCGTGGTATTGGCACCCATTTCGAAGACCGGTGAACGGGACCACTTGCTCTTATCCGAAGTGATCACCAACTGTACACTTGGCAGGTCCTTGATCGTAGCGAGACCAGCGGACGCGTGCGGTGAATCCGCGTTGGATTCGGAAGAGGTTCCACCTTGGAACTCCGCTTGGCCGGCCAGCGACCACGGTGCCCATGTGCCACCCAGGATCGACTCGTACAATTGGTCCACATCTCCGCGGTCATTGTAGATCGGCGCATCGGCACTCACATAAGCACCGGAGCGGATCCAGTTCGCGACCTCTTCGCCATCGGCATCATTCACACCCATCAACCACGCTTTGGACGGGTCCGCAAAGGTCATACTGCCGGTACCGATCGGGTCGGTGAAATCACCGCTGTACTTCGTCTGGCTGATCGACACACTGATCCCCCATTTCGGGATCACTTGCTCGTAGGGCAGGTCGATGACCCGTTCACTGTTCACGGTATCGCCACTTGCCGTACCGGGCAGTTTGACGATGTACCAATACGCATCATCCAAATTACCCGGGGTCAACGTGTCGTCCTTGAACCAGATCTCGAACTCGCTTTCAGGCACCTTCAATGGATCGATCACCTTCACGTTCACCGGGCCCTTGCCACGGCGATAGGTGATCTGGTCCTTCCTCCAATGCTCATCGGTGGCGATCGCCGATGCGGATGCGGCCGTGAGTTCCAGTGCTAAAGCACCATTGCCCTGACCTTCCGTGCGCGTGATCTCCAGACCATCTCCATACAACGAGTTCTGGATGGTACCACCGCTCGATGGATCCGGCAGGTGCGGGATGCCAACGTACTTGCGTATGGCTCCGAAAGCCCCCTTACGACTCGCTACGAACGAGAACGGCTGACCGGTTCGCTCGTTGAAGTTGTAGGGTTCGTAATTGTTGTAGCCGTAGGCGATGGCCAAGTAATAGTAGGACTTGAAATTCACCAGACGTGGATCGCCGGCCGCGAACGCATCCTCCAAGAGGCGCACCGAACTTGCCACGCCTACGTTGGCACCACGTACCATTTCCGTCGCTACAGGAAGATCCAGCACCTGATCGAAGGGATAATTGATGATCTGGGCTACATCGTCCTGGATGTCCCCCTGATAGACCAAGCGTGCCAATTCGATGTTGTCCAGATCCGACACACTGACCAGATCATTCTTGAGTTGGTACAGCATATAACCTTGGAATCTGTAGTTCCGGTCATACGGTTGTCCGTTCCCATCCAATTCGGGGATGATGGGGTCCAGTTCCTCGTAATCGAAAGGCTGCACCACGTTGTTGTTGCTCCCCTTCGGATTGGACATCAGAATGATCAGCTCGCGATCCAATTCCACGATCTCCAGATCCGGAGCATCCGGTCCATCCAGGATCTTGAAGCAGTTGTCGAACAGGGATTGGGCCTTGTCATCCGCAACACGCAAGGAGGTCACGCTTGCCGTAGCACCGCCCGTGGCAGCACGTGCGTACACCACACCGAGGGTGATGTTGTTGTAAGCGCCTGGCTCCAAAGTGAACGGGCCGGCACTTTGTACGAATCGACGGTCTTGCGGTGCTTGCAAGCTCTCGCGCCAGTCCGGCTGTGGTACACAGTTGGTACCCCAACCCACCGGATCGCTGCTCCAGGGGAACATGTAGCGTGTTTGAATGGCCGCAGGGCTCTCATTGTAACCGCTGCCACCCCAAGTCATCGGCAGACCGTTCTTCCAAATACCGCGCAGGTAGTTGTAGAAGTGTCCTTGCGCACCAGGGTCACTCGTGGCGAAAGGTCCATCGCGATTCCAGTACAGGAAGGCTCGCATGCCGAAGCGCTCGTTGTCCGCGAATCCATCGCCGTATCCGATACCGATGCCCTTGTACGGGATGCCGTGTTGTTGCTGTGCTTCCACGCAATCGAACAACTCGATAGCCGACTGCGGCCCCGGGTTATCCACACCATCGGCATCTTGGTAGGGGCCTTCAAAGAAGTCCACACCGATCCCGGGTGGCTGGGCCCCATAGCCCACGGCACCTTGGCAGTTCGCATCGTCGTTGTCGTCCCAGTTGTAGGCGAAACCCAGTCCACGCTGCACGTCGCAACCCACGAAGTCGTCGTTGGAGCAACCCACGTCCGGATCCACGAAGTGGCCGAAGTAGGTATCCAACAGGGTCTGCGTTCCTTGGTTGATGACCGTGTAGTTGTAGAAGGTCATGTTATTGATCTCGTTGTTGGAGCTGAAGGCGAAGGCCTGTGCCCGAACTTCGAGACCAATGGGCTGCCCACCGAACGATTCGGTATGCACGTCGCCCTTATCGTTGAAGATCCAAAAGATGTTGTAGTCCCCGAAGAGGTTCACCGGGTCCTCACGCTGGCGGTTCTTGCAATCCTCTACGGACTCATCGAACCCATAATCCGGATAATCGCCATCGGTCGGCTCATAGATCCCATCACCGTTGTAATCAAAGAAGGGGGCCAAGTACAGATCCTGACCTTCATCCACGTCCCCCAAAGCGGGCCACTGCGTAAAGGAGGTCGGGATGGAATAGCCTTCCGGAAAGACCTCATCGAGATCGCATTCGGGATCATCCGAACACTGCTTCCATTGGATATGCGACTCGGCTTGTGAGCGTTCGGTCACCCAAAAGCGATCGTACTGACCGCAGACCTCCGGGCTCACGGAAGCGTCCCCTGTATTGGTCAACGGACCGGGCCAGAAATCGTTCCCTTCCGCGCGGAACAGCACCGCCGCAAGCTTCAGGTTGTTGTCCGGGCCAACACCGCCCATCCACAAGCCACCGGCGTAGATGGAACAAGCGCCCGTGAAATCCGAAGTCTTGGGTACCTCGTATCCGGACCGGCTTGAACCGCCGCGACGGGTCCACATGTTGCCCCCGTTCTCGATCACGGCCCGTACGTTGTTGTACGCGATCTGCGTGACCGCCGAAGCGGGAACACATCCGGCCGCTTTGGGGCGTACCGCCTGGATCCCGCTGGAACCGGCCGGACGGTCCGGTTCCCTTGCGCTCGTCGGTAGGACGAGCAACGCGACGAGGCTAAGAGCGAAGGTTCTGGTGAAGGTTGCTCCTTGTGTGCCTTTCATGGTCTTGCGTTTTCAGTTCTATCAGAAATTGAAGCGAACACCCAACCGAATGGTTCGTGGGGCGCCGTAGTTGTTAGGCGAATTCACCTTCAACTCATACAGATCGCGGTATGCCGCAGGATCCACCTGCGCGGCGATCTGCGGCTGGGATTGGGCGCTGGCCAGGTAACCATCGTTGCTCGGTGATCCCGTGTATCGATACACATCGGTGATGTTCTGCGTATTGAACACGTTGGTCAACAGCAGATACACGTTGAGATCGGCGCTCTTCGCCTTGTCGCCATCGCCACCGCCAAAGCTCAAAGGGATGTCGCGGTCGATCTGCATATCGGTGGTGAACTGCCACGGCAGGCGCGCTCCGTTGAGCGTTCCCTCCAACGAGTAGGTACCCGTTGCAGCACCCTCGTTACGCACAATGCTGCTTCGGCTATACGGTGTTCCACTTCCTAAGATACTCACCACGTTCACCCCGGTCCGGCTCAGGATCGGCGCACCGAACAGCATGGGTCCGTTGTAATCCTTCCCACCTCCGTAACGGAAATCGAACGTGGTGGTGAACCGGTGCCGCTGATCGAAATCAAGCGGTGAAATGGTACGCAGGTTGGGTTGGCCGGAGTTGACCAAATTCAGTCCGGTCTGTGGACCCGAACCCGTACCATCGGCGAATTGCAAGGTATAGCTGGCGCGCATCCACACATTCCCGGTCCTGCGGAGGTCGAAGGAGGCCGCGAAACCTTTCACCGTTCCGAAATCGAAGTTGTCGTAGGTCCGATAGTCCCTTGGCCATGCGTTGATCACGTTGCGTACCTGGATCTGATCGCGCAACTCGCGGTAGAACGCCGAGATCTTCAGGGAGGAGGCCTTGCTCAGCACCTGCTGGAAACCCAATTCGTAATCGATGGTCTTGGTCGGTTTCAAATTCGGGTTGGCCAAGATGATGTTCGTGGCACTTTGGGTGTATGCGTAGTCCACCAAATTGAGCCGGGACTCGAACGAGCCGGGACGTTGGGTCAGTACGTCATAGTGCGCAAAGAACACCGCCTCATCCGAGATCGGGAACGAGAAGGCCACACGTGGCATCACGTTCACCACCGGGGTGTAATCCCGGAACGCCGCGATGCTCAGATCCGAGGAGGCCACCGAATTGTTATCGTCCGCGAAGAGGTCGAAATCCTCACCTCCCTTGATCAGATAGGGTTGGATCGCACCATTCGCAACCAAGGAGGAGCCGTCGCTGAGTTCCACACCCTGTGCGGAATACCATTGGTCGCCATCCCGATAACCCTTGACATCCGTGGGGTTCGCGATATCATCAACATACACCACGTAATCATCACCGATGTTGCTCGGACGGTTGTTCAACCTTTCCTGAATGTCGCTATTCCCGACCGTACTACCGGCGGTGAAGGCCTCTTGATAGAGGTACTTGTCCTTCAGCACATTCTGGTTCGCATCATACCGGTCCACGCGCACACCCACGTTGAAGATGATGTCGTCGAAGGCGAATTTATCCATGATGTAGCCCGCTATATAGATGGGCTCGAAAGGAGCCTGCAAGCGGGTCGCATTCCCCTTCTCGTCCTTTGCCTTGAAGAAGTCGTTGAAGCTGGGTTTGCTCGTAAGCTTGTTGCCCAGGTGATCGTAACCTGCGTAGGCGACCAGACCGTTGCCGTTGTTGATCAACTCGTCCGGGGAGAACATGTCCAAGGATAATTCCGACGGGTCAAGAGCATCCACCATGATCTCTTCCACTCCGTTCACGTCATACCCCAATGCTTCACGCAAATTCCGGTCGAAATTGGATTGGTCATCACCCCTCAAGCGGGGGTAGAGGTAGAATGGGAAGGTACCCGGTATATCGACCGTACCGGTGCTCCCGACACTGTCCCAGTTCTGGATATGGAAATTGGCCAAGTTGCGGGCCCGGGTCCACAATCCCGTGGGGGCCAGATCATACCGCCGCTGGGTCAATTGCTCGTATTCCACGCCCAAAGCCACCGCGTGTGAACCGATATCGGCACTACCAAAGGCGGTAAAACGCAACTGGTCGTTCTGGCGCTTACGGAACTCCGCACCGTTGGGGTCATCGATGAAGCCGATGTTGTTCCACAGCCCATAGAGATCCCTAGGCCGCTCACCATTCCACAATACGCCGCGGGTCTGGGTCTCCACCAAGTTGCGGTAGTAGCCCACGTAATTCGGATCACCAGGCCCGCCACCCAACAGGTTGATCGGGAAGCTCTCTTGAGGCAAAGCACCGAAGTAATACGTGTTCAAAGCCGCCAAGTCCGGGTTCTGGGTGCCGGGGGTGAACTGCACCAAGGTGTCTTGTTCGCCGACCTGGTTGTAATAGGAAAGACCGCTTGTAGGATCCACGCGCTTGAATTGTGGTGCGCTCAAGGTCACGAATTTGCCGATGTAGCCATAGTCGAACAACCGATCTCCGTGTACGTAATCCTCCACATTGTTCCGGTATTGGGAGTAATCCAATTGCAGGGTGTAGTACGCGTTCTGGATCTTGCTTCTCTTTTCCTCCTCCTCGGTACGGTTCACGAAGCGCTGGGTGAATTTCACGAAACCACGCCAAGTACTCTCCCGGGTCCGGTAATTGTTCTCCGCGTTCAGCAAGGAGTTTTTGCGATTGAAACTCTGGCGGTTGTCATAATCCATGGACCCACCTACCGTCAGGTTAATGGTCGGGGTGGTGGTGATATCGATCTTTCCAGACGCCAAATAGGTGGTTCGGCCCGCATTCTGCCGGGTCTTCAACTCTTCGATGTCCGAACTGCGCAGGAAATCGCTGGAATAGGCCAAGATGTAGTCGTTCTCTCCGTTCGGGCGCAGTTGTCCGGGGGTGGCCAAGAGTTGCTCGCGAACCTCTGGGCGCACGCGAAAGTCACCCAGATACGACGGCGCACCATCCACCACATTGGAATACTGTCCCGATATGAAGAAGCCGATCAGGGATTTGGTCTTGTTTCCCAAGCTATCCTTCTTGAAGAGGATCGGCCCACTCAAGCTCCCCTCGACCTGATTGAAAGCATACTTGTCCAGCCCCACGATATCGGTGATGTCACTACCCACCTTATAACCGGAGGTCAGGTATTCCACGCCGCCGAAGAAGTTCCGACTCGGTCCACGGGTGGTGATGTTCACCAAGCCACCGGTCACGTCACCGTAGTTCGCGGGTACGCCACCGGTGATCACCTGCACTTCCTCGATCGCGCTCTTGGGAAGTCCTGTTCCCGCACCGGCAGGAACCTTCACCCCATCGATGTAATAGTAGGTGTTCTCTGTGCGACCGCCGCGAATGCTGATCCCACCATCCGTTCCAGCCGTACTTGCCCCTGCCACCGTTGTTGCGATCGACGCAGCGGAGCGACCGGGCATCTTGGCAATGTCCTCTCGCGTTACGGTGCCGCCGGAAGCGCCACCATCCTTATCGATCAGGGGCACGGTGTATTTCACCACCTCGAATTCCTTCAACTCGATCCCTTGGTTCAAGCTGATGTCCAAGAAGCTGATCTTGTTGCTGTTCACCACCACACCGGTGGACTTGAACGGCTGATAGCCCACATAGCTCACGATCACATCGTAGGTCCCCGGAGCGATCGGTTTGATGAAGTACTCCCCATCGAAGTCCGTTGCACCGCCGGAAACTTGCGTCCCTCGGTTCTCGACCACGACGTTCACGAATGGTAGCGGCTCTCCAGATTTCTTGTCTGTGATCTTGCCTTTCAGACTGCCAGAGCCCGTTTGGGCCAAGACCGCCAAGGTGGCAAAAATGGAAAGCACGACTGTGGAGAATATCCTTCTCAACATCAACGGTAGGTTTTACGTTCTGCTAAACTGGGCAACGAGGGGGCGCTAATATAGAAAGTTCCATGATCGACTTTACCATGCGGGAACATGGTGCGACATGGCTTTCGACGGACGACCCTGTGGTATGCGGTCGTACCCGGACCAAAACGTTCATGGATGGGTAGCAACATGGCCGAAATATATCGGCAACATTTCCGTGAACGGTCCTACAGAACGAGCAAAGGTTACTGCGTGGTGGAATGGCCTGATGCGCCTCAACCACCAAAAATGCGCTGGAAGAAGTTGTCCTTGTGGGGGTTCGTTCCATGCCGACCCGCCCGTTTGGTATTCCGCTTGATCCGTTTACGGGTGGCCTTGTCTTGCAGGGAAAGGTGGCGCTTGCGATCGGCCTTTTCCTGAGCGGCCTTCTCCTTCTTGTCCGTCTTGGCCTTCTTCTCCAAGAGCTTTTCCTGCTTCTTGCGCGAAATACCGTCCTGAGCGCTTGTACTGGCGGGAGCCGCAAGCAGCAATAGCCCGAGCGAACACAATATCAACCACTTCCTTCCCATACCACAAGGATACGAATGCCCCGGGGCTATCGCCTCTACATACATTCCGCACCAGGTCTGTTGTTTCTGCGACCCCGCTGGGATCAGAACGCAGCACTGGTCATTCTCCTTGTGGGTTGACCCCAGAGGGGTCACAGAAATCAGAAAATGCCCCCCCCGGATGGGAGAACGACCCCAGCGGGATCGCAGAAAATAAGAGGCGTTAGCCCTGACGAATGCACCTATGTCCTCTGCGCATACGATACCTTCGTGTCCTCCGTTCATTCGAACAATGGCCTTTCCCTTCACACCCATCACCGCGCTCACGGCATTTTGCTGCGTGATGCTCTTCGGCTGTAAGAAGGACAAGCCAGGTGGCGTACCACTCACACCGTTGGATATCAGCATCAACGTGAACAACCCGGCCTATGCGGATCTTGCGGTTCCCGGTGGTTGGCTGTATTTGAGCGGTGGTTCCCTTGGATTGATCGTTTACCGCGCCGGGATGAGTGATTTCGTGGCCATGGACCGCCATTGCCCGTACCAAACAAGTGAGCTTTGCCGCGTGGTGGTCGATGATTCGGAGATCATTGCCCGTGATACGACCTGCTGCCATTCCGCCTTCCTGATCACAGACGGTAGCGTGGTGGAAGGCCCGGCCGCCCTGAACCTGCAGCGATACCACACGTCGTTCAATGGCACCATCCTGCGGATCTACAATTGAAGGGTTGTCGTTGTTCATTGATCGGTGATCGTTGTTCGATCCATCCGAAGCCTTGGAACGTTGGCGATGGATGACATTGCACTTAGTGTAGTAACCACTCTGTTCATGAACGATCTCCACCGCCTTTTCTTCTTCCGGCCGCGTTGGAACACTTCGTCGTAGCCCCTGCTTCGCCGTGCGTATTCCGCCCCCGTCGAGCCGGGGCGAAGACGCTTGCATGAAGAAGAAATGACGGCAGATCCTTAGTTCACCAACTTAGTGGTTGCTACACTAGCTCTTCCAAGATCCTAAGGCATGAAAAAGCCCGACCGATGTGGCCGGGCCTTTCCTTAACGTTAGGAGGAGGCTTGATCAGTAGCGGTATGCGTCCGACTTGAACGGACCTTCCTTCGGCACACCGATGTACTTGGCCTGAGCATCGGTCAACTCCTCCAACTCCACGCCGATCTTCTTCAGGTGTAGCATGGCCACCATCTCGTCCAAGTGCTTCGGTAGCACGTACACCTTGTTCTCGTACTTGTCGTGATCGTTCCAGAGTTCCAACTGTGCCAAGGTCTGGTTCGTGAAGCTGTTACTCATCACGAAGCTCGGATGGCCCGTGGCGCAACCCAGGTTCACCAAACGGCCTTCGGCCAGGATGATGATGTCCTTGCCGTCAATGGTGTACTTGTCCACCTGCGGCTTGATCTCCACTTTGGTCTTCCCGTAGTTCTTGTTCAACCAAGCCATGTCGATCTCGTTATCGAAGTGGCCGATGTTGCAAATGATGGTCTTGTCCTTCACCGCACGGAAGGTCTCTTCGGTAACGATGTTGAAGTTACCCGTGGTGGTGATGATGATATCGGCACGATGTGCGTTCGGGATGAGCTTCTTCACCTCGAAACCATCCATGGCGGCTTGCAGCGCGCAGATCGGGTCGATCTCGGTGACGATCACTCTAGCGCCGGCTCCACGTAGGGAAGCAGCTGTGCCCTTGCCTACATCGCCATATCCGCATACGATGGCGACCTTACCGGCCATCATCACATCCGTGGCACGACGGATGGCATCCACAGCGCTCTCCTTGCAGCCGTACTTGTTGTCGAACTTGCTCTTGGTCACGCTGTCGTTCACGTTGATCGCAGGCATCACAAGCGTTCCGTTCTTTTCACGTTCCATCAGGCGGTGTACACCGGTGGTGGTCTCTTCGCTCAGCCCTCTGATGTCCTTGGTGAGTTCAGGGTATTTGTCGAACACCATGTTCGTCAGGTCTCCACCGTCGTCCAGGATCATGTTCAAGGGCTTGCCACCCTCGAAACCGAAGATGGTCTGCTCGATGCACCAATCGAAGTCCTTTTCAGAGAGACCCTTCCATGCATAGACTGGAATACCTGCTGCTGCGATGGCAGCGGCTGCGTGATCCTGGGTGCTGAAAATGTTACAGCTGCTCCACGTGACCTCTGCTCCCAACTCCTTCAAGGTCTCGATCAGCACGGCCGTTTGGATCGTCATGTGCAAGCATCCTGCGATGCGTGCTCCTTTCAGCGGGTTCTTGCCTTTGTACTGCGCGCGCAGGGCCATCAGCCCGGGCATCTCGGCCTCGGCCAATTCGATCTCCTTCCGGCCCCATTCCGCTAGGGACATGTCCTTTACCTTGTACTTGAGTTGCTCTTTGATCTCGGGCATGGTCTGTATTTAAGGGCGCAAAGGTAGCTTTTTCATGAATAATTGGAAACCACATCCAAGGCCATAATGGAACTGATGCGGTTGAATTTCAATTGCTTACACCCCTTGGCGAGGGTATAGAATGGTCCTTGGGCCGACAGATGCGCCTTTTGCCCGATCGGCCATAGCGAACGGCTACAAAGTGCTACCGGCCACTTCTTGGTAGATCCGCTCCATGTCCGCGCCTTTGCGCTGCCACGTGAATTCGTTCACCGCGCGCTGGTGCCCCGCTTCGCCCAATGAACGCCGCAATTCCGGATCGGCGGCAAGCGCTTTCATCGCGGTAGCAAGGTCGTGAATGACCTGTGGAATGCTCTTGGCCGGTACGGCGTAGCCAGTGTTGCCATTCACATAGACCCCTGGGCCACCCAGGTCCAAACAGATCACGGGTTTGCGCATTTCCATGGCTTCCAGGAGGACGAAACCACCGGAATCGTGCAGACTCGGATGTACCAAGACGTCCGCTTGTTGGAATTGCAACAGCCCATCACGCCAAGCCAATTCACCGGTAAAGGTGACCTTCTCGGTGATCCCGAGCCGATCCACCAACCTCTTCAGCCGTTCCAGTTCTGGCCCTCGCCCAACGACGACGAATTCAGCATTTGGCAGATCGGCTTTCGCAAAAGCCTCCAAGCCGAAGTGGAATCCTTTCCAATGGAGTAAGCGGCCCACACTGATGAAGCGCACCTTGCCATCGGGTGGTCGCGACACCACCTCGCCAAGTCCGCCCGGTGTTATAGCGATACTGGACATCACACGGAGGTCTTGCACACCCAACCGACGCATACGTGCTGCGGTATCCTCGGAACAGGCGATGGCGACGGTGGCAGCTTCGGCGGTCCTACGCAACCGTGGATCGCGCTCGAAGACCCAACGCATAAGGGCGCGTAGGTTCTCTTCCAACAACCCTTTCAGGCCCACCCCGCGCAAGAAGCCTGGCGGCGCCGACTCTCCCCCACCCACCGGGCCCCATACGAATGGAATGCCCAAGGCCGCTCCAGCGCTCGGCATCCAATACCGCACGTAAGTAACATGGTGGACCACATCGAAGTGGTGCTCCGCATGCATGCGCTTGGCGAGTTTCGCCGCACCGATATTCCAGAGGTAGTAGTACACATTCACGGTGAACTGGATGCGCCACATCCACTGCGTCCATGAGGGCATAGGATGATAGGCCATGTGCAGATCCGTGCCCGGATGATCCACCAGCCAGCTTTCGATCTTCTCCCGATGCGACGGATCAGTGATGACCCAGACCGGCCCATACTGCGCCGCTCGCCAAGCGACATTCCACCCCACGCTGGGTTCGCTTCCGCGCTCGGGCTCGCACGCGAATCCGATCTGCAGCACTTTCAACGGGCGTTCACGCATCACGGTCTTGGGTTGGAACTGAGCGGTGCCCAACACATCTGAATGTCGGCATGGCACACAAGGGCAAACCTAGTGGCACCGTACGTACCCAATGGATCCATAACGCGTCAGTTTCCCGGACCTCGTTGTTGAACACAGGTCTTGATCCCTCCGGCCACCAAAGTCCGGTCCGCCGTATGTTCGCACAATGAGCACCGTGCTCCATTCCATTGAAGCAGCCCACAAGGAAGGCCGAAAGCAACTTGCCGTGCTGATCGACCCCGACTTCGGGCAGGATGAAATGCGACTGGAACGAACGGTACAGAATGCCTGCATGGCGAAAGCCGATCTGATCTTCGTGGGCGGCAGTTTGCTCACTTCAGCAGCATTCGACCGTTGTGTGCAATTGGTGAAGAGCCTGAGCGATCGACCGGTGGTGCTTTTCCCAGGCAGTCCTTCGCAATTGAGCGCACATGCTGATGCCGTGCTCTTCCTTTCGTTGATCAGCGGACGGAATCCGGAATTGCTGATCGGACACCACGTGACCGCTGCACCATCGATCAAGGCCTTGGGGATCGAAGCGATCCCGACGGGATACCTGCTTGTGGATGGAGGAAAGCCGACCACGGTGAGTTATGTGAGCCAGACCATTCCTTTGCCACACGATAAGCCGGGTATCGCGGCAGCTACTGCGTTGGCTGGTTCGTATTTGGGATTGCGCACCATCTATATGGATACCGGAAGCGGTGCATTGCGCACGGTGAGTCCAGAGATGATCCGTGCAGTGCGGGAACAGGTGGACCTACCCATTATCGTTGGTGGTGGGATCCGGGATCGAGGCACGGCACGCGTACTCTGTGATGCCGGTGCGGACATCCTGGTGGTCGGTACCGCATTCGAAAAGGATCCGGAGCAGATCTTCGCCATGAGTGAGGCCATCCACGCTTAATACCGTGCGCCATTACCGATCTTTGGATCCCTGCCGAACGGATCCACGAAAATGGTGAAGGGCACTTGGTAGAACGCGCCAAGGTCATCCGTGTGGTTACAGAGCACGGGCCACACGATCATCGGCTCAAAAGCGGATCGTCAGGCCACCAAGCACGTTCAATGGTGCCTGCGGATACAACCCGACCAATTCCTGTCTGCGCCCATCCAATATGTAGCTGTAGCTCCAACTGTTGCTCTCGTACAATTCGCTGAAGATGTTGCGGGCCGTGAGGTTGATGTCGATGTTCGGAATGCCAAATACCGCCATCAATCCAACGTTCAGCCGTAGGTCGTTCACCACATACGGGTCCAAGGCGCGGTCGGCACTTCCGCTGTTGTCCATGAATTGCTGGCCGACGTATTTGGTGATCAGGGAAAGATCGGCGCTACCCTTTCCGGTGGCTTGCCAAAAGCGATAGCCCAGTTCGCTTCCTGCGATCAGGTCCGGGCTGAATGCGATCGGTGCCGAAATGTATTTGAACGCTTGTTGCTCGCCCGTTTCCCAGTTGTCCACGTACTCCGTGAAGTCCTTGATGCGGTTCCGACTGAAGGTGGCATTCCCTTTCCAACATAGGCGCTTGGTGATCTGCGCAGCCCACGTCAACTCCACGCCAGCGCGATGGCTTTTCGGGACATTGGTGCGAAGCGCTGCGCCCACATCATTCAACTCGCCGGTCAAGACCAACTGGTCCGTGTAGTCCATGTAATAGCCGTTGATGCCTGCGGCGAAGTGTGCGGATCGGCGCTCGTAGCCGAGTTCATGATCCGTGAGCCGTTCGCTCGTGGGGCGACTGCTTGGCGTGGTCTCCTCGAAATCGTCGCGGTTCGGTTCGCGGTTGGCAACGGCGACACTGCCGTAGATCCTGCCGCCTTCATGGACGCGCCAATTCACGCCGCCCTTCGGATTGAAGAAAGCGAACGTGCTGTTCTGGATGCGGTTGTTCTGCGCATCATCGAAGCCTAGGAGATCGTAGTTCACCGTGCGCAACTGCAGATCGCCGAACGCGTTGATGTGATCACTTACAGCGTAGTTCAATTTCGCGTAAACGTTGGCATCCATCTTGTGCGCATCGTTGTCGTAATACCGGTGGTCATTGGTGTACGGACCGGAGAAACGCGCCCAGATCACCTCACCGAAATGCGCGCCGGAGTAATCGTTGTAGCTACCCCCGATGATGAGCTTGTGCTTGCCGAAACCATGCGCCAAGGATGCGTTCACACCAAGTAAGGTGTTGTCCAACCAGCGGCGTATGATGAAATCGTTCGTGAATGCGGTGTCATTCCCCAACACCACCGGACCGGGGAAATAGCCGGGACTTTCCTCCTCAGCTTTATAGTTCTCGTAGTAACCCTTTCCATCAACGCGAAAGCCCGTTAGGTTGAAGGTCGTATTCCTTCCGAGTTTCTCTTCGAAGAGCAATTGGTAATGTGCCTGGTCGTAGTTGTCCACCTCGTTCTTGTAAGCGTACTCGTTGTAAGTGCGGTTGGTGTCGATCACTTCACGCGGCACACCGCCCCATGCTTGGTACGTTACTTCCTTCCCACGGAAGGTGATGAAGCGCAACGATCGTTCCTTCCCCACCCATGCGCCTTGCAAGAAGTAGCTCTTCAGGTCGGCGGTGGCACGGTCGATGTAGCCATCACTCGTGATCGATGAAAGACGCACATCGAGACTGAATTCCTCGTTGATCAACCCCGTGCCTGCACGAACGCTGTAACGCTGCGTGTTGAACGAACCACCACTGAAGCCGATGTTGGCCCACGGATCACGCTTCACGGTTGTGGACCGCAAATTCACGGTAGCTCCAAAAGCCGCAGGTCCGTTCGTACTCGTTCCCACCCCGCGTTGCACCTCGATGTCCTCGGCACTGGATGCGAGATCGGGAAGGTTCACCAAGAATGCACCTTGGCTTTCCGGATCGTTGAAGGGCACCCCGTTCAGCGTGATGTTCGTGCGTGTGGCATCCGTTCCGCGAATGCGCATACCGGTGTACCCGATGCCTGTGCCCGCATCGCTGGTGGTGACCACGCTCGGCTGTAGGTCCAGCAGGTAAGGCAGGTCCACACCGGTGTTGATCTTCGCGATGTCCTCTTTGGATACGATGGACTTGGCGAAAGGCGCGTCGCCAACGCGCAACGCTGTGATCTCGGCCGCACGCATCATCACCACATCCAGCCGCATCCGGAACACCTGATCGGTATGTTGTTCACCTGTGATCAACGTATCGATCATCACGTGACCCACATGGCTCATGCGCAACCGCTGTGCGCCACCGCGTAACCCATTCAACGTGAAACGACCTTCAGCATCGGTGGTGGTGCCAAAGGCCTGGTCATCGCCGAGTACGATGTTCACCGCGATCAAGGGTATATCCCTTTCATCCAACACTTGACCGGTGTAGCGCACTTGTGCGGCCACACCGACCACCTGACACAATGCGATGAACGCAATCACGAATTTCTGCATGGTTTCCTCCGTTCGGTCGTCGTTGCGCGGAGGTGTCCGTTCCGTTGCGGACCTGTTCCCTTCGCAGCATTACCTGCGCAGGTTCATCGGGTTTGATCTCAGCCCAGTACAGGGCACCCCGTTGCAAGACGGAACAAATGTAGTGTGCCGGAGCGTGGATTGAACGCGGATCGCGCGGATCCAGCAGATGAACGCGGATCCGATAAGGCATGGAGCCGGAGATCAGGTTGCCGACCGATGAGACCCACCGTGTCGATCCCGTCCCGGTCAAGTACACGATACCTTGGCACGCACATTCCGAATCACCATGCGCCAGCGCGAATTGACCTTCCAGTTCATCAGTGAACCCAATGACGTGAATTTCGGTGGGAAGGTGCATGGTGGTGCGGTGATGAAGTGGATCGACCAAACGGCCTATGCGTGTGCGTGTGATTGGGCTGGCGGGTATTGCGTTACCGTGTATGTAGGCGGTATCCGTTTCCTAGCGCCGGTCCAGATCGGACATGTGGTGCGTGTGGAAGCCAAGCTGATCCGCACGGGTACCAGTAGCATGCACATCGCAGTGAACGTGCGGTCGCGGACCTTGGAACATGAACAGTGGACCTTGACCACGCATTGCATCATCGTGTTCGCAGCGTTGGACGACCAAGGCCATCCGCGCGAAGTCCCTGCTTGGGAACCCCTTACCGAAAAGGACCGACGCTTGCACACCTACGCCAGCCGTTTGATGGAACTGCGGAAGAACATCGAGTTGGAGATGCGACCCTTTATCGGGGATGATCTTACCGCTTAGTTCACACTACTTCATATCGATCGCGTTCACCGCACTCTTCATCCGTTGTTCAGGTCCGCCTTCCACCACGATGTAGGGCTTGCCCAAGCGCTTCAGGGTTGTCTCGTAAACGTCGAAAAGACGGTCGCGATCATGCGGGTTCTCGCGCAAGGGGTCCGGCTCCCACGGCATTTCCGGTCTGCACAACAACCAGAGATCATACGGTCGTTCCTCGGTCCGCTGCACGATCCATGGATCACTCCGCCCGTACTTCTCTTCACCCCAAATACGGATCGTGATCAGGTCCGTATCGCAAACGATCATTTTGCCTCCGGGATTTGCTGTTACCACCGCAACGCGATCCTCTTCATGCAGCTGTAGCTCCGCAATGGTTCGCAACTCCATCTCTTCATATCCATTCGTCGGTATCGTGCGCTGGGCGAAGTAGCAACGCACCATTTCACGCACCAGCCCACCGCTGTAGTGCGAAGCCAAAGACCCAGCAAGTGTGGTCTTCCCGCTGCTTTCCGGGCCGGTGATGACGATCTTCTTCATCGCGAAAGCAAAGTTGGGACTATCGCAGCGGATAGAACGTAACTTTCCGTCACAACGCAGGCAGCGCATTGGACCTCTTCCCATGTCCTCTGCATGTAACTATCGGACCCAGATCGAAAAGTCATGCGCCATATCTTACTCCTCCCTACTCTCCTCATATCGGTCACCACGTGTTTCGCGCAGTTGGCACCGCATGCGGATGCCACGCTCTTCGAACATCTACGCGAGGTGAATCGCGAATGGAGCGACCACAAGGATGCCTTGCTGGAAGCTGACCATCGCGTTTCGTTCGCCGATGAAGCGGAGCGCATCGCAGCCCACCTCCATGCGGTGGATGCGTACTTGGTCCGAACAACGCCAGAGGGGCTTTCTGCGGACCAGCTCGAACACCGGTCGGCCGGATTGCTCGCTTTGAATACGTACGCGGACCAAGGTGTATTCCCACGTAATCGCGTGCTCCCGTACCGCAACCCGATCTTCATCGATCCGTTCGGGACCGCCTGTGCCGTTGGGCAATTGATGATCGCCAGCGGAGCCTCCGACCTTGCCGCTCGGATCGATGCAGAGATGGAGACCGCGTACATCCGTGAGATGCATTGGCCTGCCATCGATGAATGGGCGAACACCAACGGTTTCACATCCGAGGAATTGGCCTGGATCCAACCAGGCTATGCACCACCGATCCCGTGGATCGCGCTGGACGACGGAACGAATGGATCACAGGTGGATGAGTTGCTTCGACTTTCGAACGGTGATCTGGTGCTTGCCGGGCAGTTCGATACGGCGGGAAGCACACCGTGCGGCAACGTGGCTCGATGGACCGCGAATGGGTATGTGGCCATGGGCGCTTTGCCAGAAGGGCATGTGAATGCCGCGATCGAATTCGAAGGCGACATCTACCTCGGCGGTTCATTCAATGGCGGGACCACGGACTTGCTGAAGTGGAACGATGGCACGTGGGAAGAGAGTGCCGTATTCTCCAGCAAGTACGCTGAAGCCACCGCGCTACATGCACACAACGGTGCGCTGTACGCTGCAGGCACACGCAGTGGTTTCGCAGGGAACGACAACAGCGTGATGCGCCTAAGTGGTACCACCTGGGTCCAGATGGGACAGGAGTTGAATGGACCGATCCACGCGCTGGAGTCGTTCGATGGCACCTTGGTTGCCGGTGGTGCTTTCACGGATGTATTCCTTTCCTCCGGGAACACGATCGCGCACGTTGCACGCTTGAACAACAACACGTGGGAGCAACTCGGTGATGGCCTGAACGGCACGGTCCACGACTTGTTGGTATCGGATGGGACCCTCTACGCTGCAGGTGATCTGCTGAACGAAGTGTCCACCTATTTCGGGCTTGCACGCATCTCGGGCGATATCCCCACATGGGAACCACTGCTACCGAACGTCGCCAGTTATTTCAGCTCGCCATTGGATGGCTTGATCCATATCAATGCCTTGTTGGAACACGAGGGGCAGCTGTTCCTTGGTGGTGATTTCTACGTGAGCAGCTTCATGACGATCGGTGCCCACGTGGCCGTCTTCAACGGAACGGCGGATGCGGTGGAACCCTATGCTGCATTCAGCGGTCCCGTGTACGATCTCGAACTCCTCGGGAGCGATCGATTGGTGGCTTGTGGCATGATCAGCGGACTCAGCAATATCGCCACCACCGACCTTTCCACCGGGATCGGTGTGCTCGATGCCCTCGACTTGGGTGTCTTCCCCAATCCGACCACGGATCACGTGACCATACAACTACCCGAAGCGATCCGTACGACCGCGCCGATCCGGATCACCGATGCGACGGGCCGTACGGTACAGGCACCCGTTGACCGTTCTGGTCCTGGCCTTCGCCTGGATGTACGCGCACTGGCCATCGGCACCTACTTCATCCAGATCGGGAAAGGAACATCCATTGTTACCGGGCGATTCACCAAGCAGTGATCCCTTTCCGTTGGATGCGTGCGCGGATCGATCGTTCCGGCATGCTTCCGTAGGGACCATTGCACAGTCAAGTCCGATCACGCTCCAACAAAGCCTCGTACAGCCCTTGGGGCTAAGCTTTTGTGCATCAGACCTGCAAGGTGAACTGCTTGCGCCAGTTGATGAAACCGACCACCGCGAGGACGATGTACACGATCATCAGCAAGGTGTAACCATGGAGACCAAGTTGGTGGTTGTAATACACCGCGACCAGATCGCCCACGGTCCAATAGATCCAATTCTCCAGCACCTTCTTGCTCATCAACCACGTTGCCACCAACGCGAATGCAGCGATGAAGGCCTCCATCCGAACGAAGCCTCCGGACAAGCCTACGGTACGCATCAGCACCACAAGACCCAAGGTGCAACCGATGCCGATGGCGACCACCGCACCGTGTTGCGCCCACGAGAGTGTGGTGATCCGGTATTCCTCCACCACCCGCCCCCAACTCCACCAACCGTAGACCCCCATGGCCGCGTAGAATCCATTCAAGGCGGCCATCAACCACGCAGCCTCCCCACCATACAGGATAATGCCCAGCACGGAAGCCACGAAGCCGAACAACCAACCTACGCGCAGTTCCCGACCGATCAAATACGTGAAGAGGATGTTGCCCGCGACCGAGGTGTACTCGATCACGAGTGCTGTGCTGGGGGTCATGTACCTCGGTTGCGGATCGACCGCTTCGTACCTCGCATCGAGCGTTGAACGTGGATCGTTGTCCCACATCCCGCAGTCCCGAAGTATTGCGGAATGCGGGACTTCGGTGCGCGGAACTTGTTCGACTCCGCAAGCCAACGTTCAACGCACAACGTACCACTTGGATCCTCCATTACATGCCGCAATTGCACGGCTGACTGAAATAGACCTTGGCCTTCGGAACGAGCTCTTGGATGTACTCCATCTCGGGCACTTCGAA
>Ga0209582_1000152_pt1 | contig 68259 bp, 65 predicted proteins | sample KloWWTmetKNB5Kit_FD_187176 | JGI IMG/M metagenome (GOLD analysis project Ga0209582, IMG submission 187176) | Active sludge microbial communities from Klosterneuburg, Austria, studying microevolution and ecology of nitrifiers - Klosterneuburg... | ecosystem: Engineered > WWTP > Aerobic digester >...
ATGGCCGAAACCACGAGGATGCCCACGAAGGCGTGTTTACGGTAGGTCCGCAGCACCGCTGGGCCAAGTATACCGGCCTTGGTCAGGAAAAGGATCAGCAAGGGTAGTTCGAACACCACACCGGTCCAGAGTGTCACCGAGGTCACCATAGCGATGTAACTATCCAATGCGATGGTATTCTGCACCTCCGCGCTGACTTGATAGGTCCCGAAGAATTGGATGCTGAGCGGGGCGAGCAGGAAATAGCCAAAACCGATGCCGAGCAAGAAGAGCACTGTTGCAAAAGCCACCAAACCGCGCATGCTCCCCTGCTCGGACCTGTGCAGGCCCGGCGCAATGAAACGCCAGATCTCCCAGAGCACATAGGGGAACGCGAGGATGAACCCGGCTACGAAAGACACCATGAGGTGGGTGAAGAACTGCCCGCTCATACTGATATTCTGCAAGGAGAAGATCAATTCGGTCGGGCACAGGGTATCACCCAAGCCGATCCTATTGCCCAGCCAGCAGAAGCCACGGTAGGTGATGAAGGACGATGAACGGGGAGCCAACACGATCCGGTCGAACACGAGATCCTTGGCCAAGAAGCACGCCAACATGCCCACGGCAATGGCGATCGCGGAGCGCACGATGGTCCACCGGAGCTCTTCGAGGTGCTCCAGGAAGGTCATTTCCTGTTCGTTCGGTGTTGAGCCCACTGGGGAAGCCAAGAGCGCCAAAGATAGCCTCCTCGCCCTGTGTGGTCCGGCGGTTCCATCACAGTTTTCAACGGTTCGGACGGCATCAAATGGCACCTTGGCGAGCGGTGTTGAAGAAATGAGGAAAAGCATCCAATGGTCGGTACGGATGTGTTACTTTTAAGCGTTCTAAAAAAGAGCGGTGATGCTCCATCGCGCCCCGTTATGATCAAAGTCGACCTCACACCTCGAGAAGCCCTCGAGCAGTTCTTCGGTTTCAACCAGTTCAAAGGCGAACAGGAAGCCATCATTCAAAGCGTTCTTGACGGACGCAACACCTTCGTGATCATGCCCACGGGCGGTGGCAAAAGTTTGTGTTACCAGTTACCGGCACTCATGAGTGAAGGCACCGCTATCGTGGTCAGCCCACTCATCGCCCTGATGAAGAACCAGGTGGATGCCATGCGCGGGTTCAGTAATGACGACGGCGTGGCCCACTTCCTGAACAGTTCCCTCACGCGGAATGAGGCCATCAAGGTGAAGGAGGATATCCGCGCCGGCAAGACCAAACTGCTGTACGTTGCGCCCGAATCGCTCACCAAGAAAGAGAACGTCGAATTCCTCACCGACATCAAGATCAGCTTCTTCGCGATCGACGAAGCACACTGCATCAGCGAATGGGGACACGACTTCCGACCCGAATACCGGCGACTGCGCACGATCTTCGACGAGATCAAGCGGGTACCGGTGATCGCCCTGACGGCCACGGCGACGGGCAAGGTGCAGGAGGATATCCTGAAGAACCTCGATATACCGAATGCGATCACGTACAAGGCCTCCTTCAACCGACCGAACCTGTATTACGAAGTGCGCCCGAAGCGGGATGTGAACCGCGAGATCACACGGTATGTGAAGCAGCATTCGGGGCGTAGCGGCATCATCTATTGCCTGAGTCGCAAGAAGGTGGAAGAAGTGGCCGAGACCTTGAACGTGAACGGGATCAAAGCCCTGCCCTACCACGCAGGCATGGATGCCGGACAACGCGCTAGCCACCAGGACAAGTTCCTGATGGAGGACGTGGATGTGATCGTGGCGACCATCGCCTTCGGCATGGGCATCGATAAGCCCGATGTGCGTTTCGTGATCCACCATGACATTCCAAAGAGCCTGGAGAGTTATTACCAAGAGACCGGGCGCGGTGGTCGTGATGGCGGCGAGGGCAAATGCGTGGCGTTCTACAGTTACAAGGACATCGAGAAGTTGGAGAAGTTCCTGCAAGGGAAACCCGTGGCGGAGCAGGAGATCGGCAAGCAATTGCTGCAGGACACAGTGGGCTATGCAGAGACCAGCATGTGCCGTCGCAAATACCTGTTGCACTATTTCGGAGAGGAAATGCCTGGCAACACCTGTGGCAGCTGCGACAACTGCACCAATCCGCAGGAGAGCTTCGAGGCAAAGGATGATCTCCGCATGATCCTCGATGCCGTGGTGGAAAGCAAAGAGCGGCACCGGGCCAAATTCATCTGCGACCTGATCACCGGAACGGAGACCAGCGAGATGAAGACCTACAAGGGCGACGCACTGAAGATCTACGGTAAGGGAGCCGAGAAGGGCAACCACCATTGGATGGCCGTTCTGCGCCAAGCGAACGTGCAAGGCTTCCTACATAAGGACATAGAGACCTACGGCAACCTGAGCTTAACAGAGGCGGGCAAGAAGTTCCGCAAGAAGCCATGGTCCATCACCTTCGTGAAGGAGCGCGATTACAGCAGCGGTGAAGCGGAGCCAGATGACAGCGCCGGAGGCAGCCGCGGCGTTGCGGATGAGCGCCTGATGAAAATGCTGAAGGATCTGCGGCAACAGGTCGCACGCAAACAGAAGCTGCCACCGTATGTGATCTTCCAGGACCCCTCCATGGAGGAAATGACCATGCGCTATCCGATCACCATCGAAGAGCTGACACAAGTTGGCGGCGTAGGCCCCGGCAAAGCGCAGAAATATGGCAAGCCCTTCGTAGAACTCATCGCGACCTATGTGGAAGAGAACGACATCCAGCGGGCGGACGATGTGGTGGTACGTTCCGTGGTGAACAAGAGCGGTAACAAGGTGCACATCATCCAGAACATCGATAAGCGCCTACCACTCGATGCCATCGCACGCGGCAAGGGCCTTACAATGGACACATTGCTCACCGAACTGGAAAGCATCGTTACCAGTGGCACCAAGTTGGACATCAATTATCACCTGAACGACGTGCTCGAAGCCGATTCGCAGGACGAGATCATGGACTATTTCCGCGAAAGCGAGACCGATGATCTGGAGACCGCAGTACAGGAATTCGATAGCGCATACAGCGAAGAAGAATTGCGATTGGTCCGTTTGAGGTTCATGAGTGAGGTTGCGAATTGACCGCCTTCGCGACGCGCTTTTGCTTTTACTGAAGCTTCAGCCACACGCGGATGGCAAGTTGATAGTTGTGACTTGAAACTTATGACTTGAGGCTTGAACCTTGTGATTTGAAGCTTGTGACGTCAGGCTTGTGACTTGAGGCTTGAAACTTGTTCGACCCCTACTAGGCGTTCTCACTTCAACTCGCCGCTTGTCGCAAACTGACCGACCTTCGCATATTCATACGCCCGATGCATTTCTGACCCATGAGTCCGAACGACCTGAGCTTAGTTGCGAAGCATGTAATGAAACTCTTGGTGGAGCGGCGCTTCGATGAACTGGAAGCGGCCACGAATGCCACACGCCTCAGCGCGGAGGACATTGAAGGAGCAGTGGAGGATATCGGAGCGGCTTTGGTGATGCCGCCGGAGCCAAGTTGGAAGGACCTACGTGTGACCGCCGTCCGGAATTGGCCTGGGGCCTACGCAGTGGAGTTGCACTTGTGGACCGCGAATGGCCGAACTCCGCATACCGTGGAACTGACGATCCATACCAAGGACGGCCAGCCCGTGATCGAGTTGGATGACATCATCGTGATGTGATCGATCAGCGTGTCAATTCGCTCAGTGCTCCCAAAGCCATCATCGTAGCGCCCAACTGAAGCGCATCTTCATCGATGTCGAACTCCGGTCGGTGCAAACCGCTGGTGGTCTCTGGCTTTGCAGGATTTCCGGTACCCAACCGAACGAAACCTCCGGGCATCACGTGGGTATAGTACGCGAAATCCTCCGCGCCCATGCGCAGGTCCATGTCCACGACGTTGTCCGCTCCAACGAGTTCCACTGCGATCGCGCGAAGACGTGTGGTGAGTTCGGGATCGCACACCACGACCGGGGAGCCTTTCACGATGGTGAAGTCGACCGTTGCACCGGATCCTTCACAGATCCCTTTTGCCATGCGAGGCAAGAGCTCGTGCAGTTCGGCACGCCAAGGTTCATCGAAGGTGCGTAGGGTGCCTTCCATCCGTACCTCGTCCGGAACGATGTTCGTAGCACCATTGGCGATCACCTTCCCGAAGGAAAGCACCATGGATCGCCCAGGCATATTGCGACGACTTACGATCTGTTGCAAGGAGAGGATCACGTTCGCGGCGATCACGACGGGATCGATCAACAGGTGTGGTGAACCCGCGTGCCCGCCTTTCCCCTTCACGGTGACATACAATTCATCTGCGGCGGCCATGAATGGACCTGCCCGGAATCCGAGTTTACCCATAGGCAGTTCCGGCGTGACATGCTGACCGAGGATCCCGGATGGTTTCGGATCCGAGAAAACGCCTTCTTTGATCAACAACGAAGCTCCGCCAGGTTCCTTCTCCTCGCCGGGTTGGAATACGAGCATCACGGTGCCTGACCATTGCGCACGCAACCGATGAAGCGCGATACCCGCACCGAGCACCATGGTGGTATGTGCATCGTGTCCGCAGGCATGCATCACCCCGGGAACAGAGGATCCGTAGTCCCTTCCTCCGACTTCTTGGATCGGCAGCGCATCCAGGTCTGCGCGGATCGCGAAGCACTTTGCCGATGCGGAGCGTGTCCCTTTGACCAGTGCGATCGCCCCGGTCCCCGGTGAATCCGGCGTAAGCTTCCCGACACCGTCACGCACCTCGATCCCTTCTTCGCGCAACTGTTGGACAACGAAACGTACCGTATTGGTTTCGTGGAACGAGAGTTCCGGATGGGTGTGCAAATGGCGACGCCACTCCACCAACTGCGGCTGTAGCTCGGCGATGGCTTTCTGGATGGATGCGATCACTTGCCTAGGATGAGTTTCACGGAAATAACGAGCATGAGCACACCGAAGATCCGTTTGACGATCTCTTGCGGAACAGCGAGTGACCAACGACTGCCGAAGTATCCACCGACCACGAAGGCCACAGCGATAACGGCCACCACCTTCGGTTCGATCACACCGGCTTTGTAATAATTGCGCACTGCCAAGGCCACCACAGGAAGCACCAGTACAGCCAAGCTGGTTCCTTGAGCTTGGTGCTGCCCATACCCCAAGAGCAACACGAGTGCAGGCACCATGATGATCCCACCCCCAACGCCAACGAATCCACTAAGGATACCGGCGGCGAGTCCAACGGCCACCAAGGCACCAACGGTCTGTGCATCCATGGGTCAAATATCAAGGCTGAGGGAGAAGTGGAACACACGTGGCTGTATGACACCATCATCCACACCCCACGCCCAATCGGCACGCACGAAATACCCGAGAAGCCGGGCCCGCAGGCCGAAACCGTAGGAGTAAATGATCGGTTCGCGTTTGTTCACCAAGGTGATGGTGAGCGGATTCCGTTGGATCACGACCCGGTTGAACGTATTGTCCTCTGAATACGGATCACTGCCGGTCCATGCTGCGCCCGCATCGGCGAAGCCAACCACTTGGAAGTTGTGCAGGAAATCCGAGCGAAGGGGTCGGTTGATGAGGTATCGGAAAATGGGCAAGCGTATCTCGTTGTTCAGCACACCGAAGCTAGTGCCGTTCCTTGCGTTGTAGAAGAAGCCACGCAACGGGACGGAAAGAGATTGGTAGAAGTAGTTCTGGCTGTAGTCGATGGGGATCGAGTTGTCCACCTTGGCGAAAAGCCAGTTGTCCACACCACCGAGAAAATAGGCCACTTTGCGACTCCCGAACGAACGTGAACCCGCTAGGCGTGACACCCAGATCATTTCACGATGGATCCGGAGCGAATGCCGAAGGTCCAAGCCGACCACCTTCATGTCGGTGCGGTCCTTCGGTTGTTGGTAGTACTCCCCGAAGAACTTCAACTTCCAACCGGTCCAGAGGTTCAATCCGCGTGGCATGGAACTGTCGTAGATGTACTCGAGCTTTCCGCCGGCCATGTGGTCGTATCCATTCTGTGTGCGCAAGCTCAGGGGGTCTATGCTTTGCAGTACGTAACGATCATTGCGGTACATCACCGACGCACGGATACTCGCCAATTCACTGAACGGCCAACTGACCTGGTAGCGCACATTGTGCGTATGGACCTTCACCACACCAACATCGCTGATGCCTTGATAGGCTTGCCGCTGAAACGAGATCCGCTTGTCCAATCGCCGTTTCAGGTTCTCGTAGGCCAGCAAGTAATCGTTGTTGTTCAAGTCCAAGGCCAAGCGGAACCCACCAACGATCTTGTGATCCTCGAAAAGGTCGCTGACACCCATCCGCGTTAGCGCACTCAACCCTGGGTTCAATGAATTCGGCCCGGTGAAGGGCTGGTAGAATTGGTTGGAGTAGGTGTTGTCCACTTGGGTCACCACACCATCGATCGCGAAATTGAGGTTGTAGTTGCGCTGATCCGGGTAGGTGAACGGTTTGGGCGCTGCTGTGTCCGCAGGTATCGCCGTGGTCCGTGTTGCAACGATGGTATTCGTGGGCGAACTCGTCTTTCCGGGACCAGCCACTTCATCGGAGAACACGTAGTTGCGCACATCGATCGCATCCTTTCCGGTGGGACGTGGAAACTGCGGATCCACCTTCACCACGGGACTCATGTCGTTGGACAAGGCCGTGGGGTTCTCGGCGTCCCGTTGCAGGGGATCGGCCCCTTCCGCTCCACCGTTCAGTGCGGTGCGTTCTTCAACCGTTCGCCCGGTATAGAAGTGATACCGTCCATCGCGATACTGCAATTCGGAATACCGGCCGTGGCGCGCATTGATATCCTGTTCCAGTATGGAGCGCCGCAGATCGGTCTTGCGTTCTTCCACAGTGAAGTAACGGTAATGGACCGTGGTATCGATGTGACTGATCGTGCTGTCGTACCGCACCAAGAAACGATTGCGGATGCCATCCGCTTCACTAAGGAATGCGTAGTTCGTGCTGTCGTACTGGGCGGGTTGCCATTCATCCACCCCGGGCGTATTCGTCAAACGGGTCAGCAAGGGTGAACGTGTTTCCAGGTCGTAGAGGAAGATGTCCTTCGATCCATTCACCAAGGCCACATCCGCATTGGTGCGCAGGGTATCATCCGGTCGGTCACTGCTGAAGATGATGCGCTTACCTCCATCCACAAAGCTTGGGTCCAAGTCATCGTACTGATCATCGGTGAGTTGTTCGGACCGATTGCCGATCACGTGGTAGTAGTACAGATCCGTTCGCCCTTCCCGAACGGCGCTAAGGATCATGTTGCGACCATCGTCGCTATAAGCCATGCTCACGATCTTCGACACCAGCAGCACGGGCTTCTCCGTTGTCTTGCGATCTTCCACCGTATAGGTACGCATGATCGCCTTGCCTCTTCGTTCCACCACATAGGTCAACGCCTGACCGGAAGGGTGCCACGCCAGGATGGGGAAACTGCGATCCACGATCCGATCCAGCTTCTTCTCTCCTTTCAGGATCCGGCGCAATTTCTTGGTGGCCGGTTCATACACCCACACCTTGTACTGCCCCATTTCATTGGACACCCAGGCCAAGTACCGCCCGTTGGGGCTTTGCTTGAACTCGCTGTAGGTGCGTGCCTTCTTCGTTCGGATCGGCAAAGCCTCCAGCGCGATATCCTTCCGGAATCGGTCCTCTTCGGTAAAGCGGCCTTTGTAATAGGCCAAGCATTCCTGCGTCAAGGTCTTCAGCGAAACACCCAGCACGAAGAGGAAGCCACTCTCTGGATTGCGGCTCACGCGGGTCATGTAGAGGATATTCGGGATCACGCCGGTGCCGTATACATCGGCCACGTACTTCCAGATCATATGTCCAGCATACTTCGGATCATCGCCCTGCAAGCGATTGAATTTGTCAAAGCGACCGCTCATCACCCCATCGCGAATGCGGTTGTTCAACGCTGCATCCCACGGTTGGGAGTGGAAGGACATGACCCCGTCCGTATACCAACTCGGCAGGCTCATGAAAGTGGAACTCTTGAGCATATCGCGCCAGTTGCCACCGAACATCATCTGATCGATGATCACGTGTGCGATGCCGGAACGGATCTGTCGATCAAGCAAGGCATGATCCCCTTCATAGTACACGAAGATCTTGGTACCCACGATGCGTGTGAGTCCTCCGATGTTCTGTTGGCCATCCACCCCGGCGATGCCGATGTTGCTTTGGCGGAAATCGGTCAGTGAATTGTAGACGATGAATTGAAGGCGTTCGTCCAGAGCAAAGTCGAATTGTTTCTCCAGGTCCTTCAGGTGCAGTGTTGCTGCTTGTGCGGTGTATCGGGCGATATCCCTCCCTTCCTTATAGAAGAATACCTCCATGTTCTGGAACCGATACTGCTGCCAGAGGAACTCTTGGTACTGCACACGGTTCTTACCGTACTCCTGCTGGGAGCCGGAGTAGAACTGCCCCTGAACGGCCGCCACGAAGCCCACGGCCAAGAACAGGCCGAATGCACGTGCGAAGAGGGTGTGACGGAACTTGGACACTGGATGAAGATAGCTACTTTGGGCCGCGAGGCCCGCCGCTCTAAGGTGCGAATTTCGGGCTTTTCCAGCCATGCACGTTGCCAAGTTCACCTTCAATCCATTCCAAGAGAATACCTATGTCGTCCACGACAGTGGGGACGCGGTCATCATCGACCCCGGATGCTGGGACCAAGCAGAGCGAGAAGAGTTGGAAGCGTACCTCACCCAGAACGCATTGACCCCTTCGCGTCTTGTGCTTACGCATGCGCACATCGACCATATCATGGGCTGTTCTTGGATACACGACCGGTACGGCCTCCTGCCCGAATTGCATCGCCTGGACCTCCCGACCCTGAATGGAGGCGAGCGCACGGCCCAGATGTTCGGCATCCCGTACGACCCTGCTCCGGAGCCGAACCGTTTCATCGCTGAAGGGGATGTGATCAACGTGGGGGATGATGAATTGAAGGTCCTGTTCGTTCCCGGTCACGCACCTGGGCATATCGCACTGCACAGCGCGAAGGATGACTTCGTGATCTCTGGAGATGTCCTTTTCAAGCATAGTGTTGGGCGCGTTGATCTGCCCGGCGGGGACATGGATACCCTGGTCAGCAGCATACGTGAACAACTCTTCCCCTTGGGAGATACCGTGAAAGTGTACTGCGGCCATGGACCTGAAACGACCATTGGCGTAGAGAGGAGAAGTAATCCGTTCTTGAGGTGAGGGAAATGCGAGTGGCGAGTCTGGGCCACTTGAACGTTGACACTTCACAACTTGACCCTTTCTCCTTCTTCCTTTCTCCTTCACTTCGGGTGGTAACCGTCCTGTTTGTACGTCTTCATTTGTCCCTTGTGTTTGATCGGCGGTGGACAGTCGAAGCCCTTGCGCGCACGTAGGAATAGGAAGCGTACGCTGAAGATCAATGGGCGGTAGTTGCTACTGAACCATTGCAGCGCCCCGAAACGATTTCCATCCTCCGGCAGCACACTGAAGATCGGCGTTTCGATGGCCGGAATGAGCAGCATATTCCCCGTGATCTTGAATCCGTAGCCCAATTTGAAATGCAGTTGGGTCCATAGGTCCGGCGGGAATTGGTGTTCGTTCAGGATCGGGTCACCGGTATGGTCCTGGCTGCTTCCCAAGCGGTAGTCCGCATTCGCACCCAAGGTCAACTGCACGAACTGGTACCGCCAGGTCGGGATGAATTTGTTCGCGTTGAAATGCAAGGTGATCATGCGCTCGGCGAAGGCGCCTTCTGCGGTCAGCTCGGCCACGCTATCTGCCCGCTGGTACTGGCCGGTGTATTTCTCTGCACCGCGCAGATTCTTGTAGGCGACCCCCAAGTCCAAGTAATCAACGATCACAGGATCTCGCGTATACCAACTCAAGCCTGCTTCGAGGTAAAGCCCTAGGCGACCGTTCGGATCATAGGTCGTTGTATAGCTCGTATCACCGCTTCGGTATACTTCTTCCTCCTTGTCCTTGAAGCGTGGCAACGTAAAGGTCAGCCCCGGTGCCACATAGAATCCGATCCGTCGGGCCTGCCCATCCAGCGGGATGATATCGGGCCGTTTGCGTTGCATGAGGCCCTGCGACCAACCCGAAAGGGAAAGTGAAGCAAGAATGATGATCAGAGCGAGGCGTAGCACGGCAACGAAATTGGTGACAGGTACACTAGAGCAACGCCGCGACCGAGGCGAAAGTGTCAACGGTGGGATGTGGGAACATCCGAGGGCTCTGGCCACGCACCGTACATTTCCGAACCGTGTTACGCGACTTCCTCCGCAACAGCTTTCTTGCACGGGTGCTCCGCACGGATCGCGCCCTTGGATTCTTCTTCGCCCTCTTCGTGGCCATCCAATTGCTTGCACAAGTCCTCACGGCAGAGGTCACTCCCTTCTTCCTCTACGGCATGTACTCGGACCCGATCCACCCAAGTCCCACGTATGTGCGCATGACCTGCGAGGCGGATGGCAAACCCGTTTCCCAAGAAGATCTGCCGCGCTACGCAGGCGAGTTGTTCTTCAGCACGTTGTACCGTTTGGAAGCATTGGAAGCTGCGCAGGGTGCGGACCTCTTCGAACCCTTCATCAACGAACGCCTCGGTTTCCTGCCTGGCCCGTTGAAAGGGCGCTTGGTCCGCGACCTTTCCTTCGACCCCGCGAACAAGCCCGCGTTGGGTGCTTGGATGAGCCGCTACCTCTCGCGATCCTTGCATCGACCGGTCAACTCCGTAGTGATCGCGAGAGAGGCCTATCGTTACGAGAATGCACGACCAGTCCGCATATCCACCGAAGTCCTGCTACGCCATTGAGCACCGCTGAACATCGAAGCGTCTTGTTGCGGGTCTTCTTCGGATGGATCCTACTGGCATTGCTGTGGCGATGGCACGATGGCGCCATGCTCTCGCAGTTGGAAGCACCCGTCCTCGGCAACGCGTACAAGGACTTCACGTTCTGGGGCTTCGAATTGCTGGGTCTCACCAACTTCTTCACCAGCCCCGGATGGAGCTTGGCGTTCGATCTCTTGCTCACAGCGAGCGTGGTGCTGGCCTTGATCTTCCCGCGTGGGGTGCTCTTCCCACGCATCTATTGTGTTGCGATCCTCATGTATTTCATCGTACACACCACTTACGCGAATCATCACTATCGACCGATCATTGGTCTGGTGCTCGCGGGTACACCGTTTGCATTTCGCATGCCTAGGTCCTACACGGTATTCCAAGCGGTGCGCTACTACGTGCTCTTCATCTACACGAGTGCTGGACTTTACAAGATCTTCCGCGGTTCATGGGTGAACACGGACCAGATGACGGGCATCATCGAGAACACGCAATTGGAGTTGTTGCTGCTCCATTCGGATGGCTGGCACGCGCACTTCTTCACATGGCTACTGGAACACCAATGGGCGAGTTGGGGCCTTTTCCTATTGGCTGTATGGATGGAAACCGTCTTCCTGATCGGGTACTTCACCAAGCGTTGGGACCTCTGGCTCTTCTGCACGGCCATCTCCCTGCACATCGGTTTCTACCTCACCATGCGCTTCTTCGCCTTCGAGCTGATCGTGTTGGATCTGACGTTGTTGCCTTGGGATCGGCTATTCCGAAGAGCGCAACATCGATCACTGGCGCTTCGGTGGTGGTGCGCGAAAGAGTGCCGCTAGGTCATCCACCAAAGCATTGTAGTACGTCCGTTGGTCCGGGCGACAGATCATGCGCAGGGCGGTGAAGTGCTCCAAATGCGTGGCTTCGATCCTTCGTTCAACGTTCGCAGCAGCGGTCAACAAGGAATCCCGTCCCACGGCGTTCAAGGTCTTCAATCCTTGGTAAAGAGCGGTTCGTTGGGCCAGCAATTCAGCGTCCAGTCGTTGTACGGCTTCTTGATGTTCGGCGATCAGGATCTCGTACGCCTTGACCTGCTCGGCATCCAAGTGAAGTCGTTCGATCACCATGGTCTTCGGGCCTCCCTTTCCGGGAGGACCACCATACCCGGGTCTCCCGAAGTACAAGGCACTCAATGCCGCGATGTTCACCAACGCAAGGACCACCACGACGATCGTCAACACCCTCAGCTTAGTCATTGTACAGTTGGTTGTTGATTTGAATACCCATACTCAGGGCGATCCCTTCTCCTGCATTGTTCCTGCCACCGCCTTTCAAACCGGGCACGATCAGGACCGTATTCACCACCAGCACCAGCAACATAGCGAGCACAGTGGCGGTGACCCAACTCGTAGACGGTCGCGATGCACTCCGAGTCGCAATGCGCGCCTCGATCCGTGTGAACAGAAAGGGCGGCGGATCAACGCGTTGAACGCGTTCCAGGATATTAGACCAGTTCTCTTTCTCCATCGCTACTGTTGCTTTGACGACATTCTATTCCTCATCCTTCGCTTCGGCCCAGTTCCTTTCGCATGTGCTGCCGGGCACGGGACAACAAGGATTCGACGGCTTTATTCGAAACACCCATCACCTCCGCGATCTCATTCTGCGACAAGCCTTCCATGCTCTTCATCAGCAAAGCGGTCTTCTGCTGCGCAGGCAAAGCGTTGATGTGCCCGAAGATCCTCGCCGTGGCTTCCCGGTTCTCCAACAACACCCCGGGGTGATCGAAGTCCGATGCCGCAACATGTTCCGCTTGATGACCCGCAGGTCGAAAAAGACTGAATAGCGATCGCTTCTGTCGCTTCTGCGCCTTCAGATGATCGAGACTGGTATTGATCGCGATCCGATGGATCCACGTGCGCAATGCCGCATCGCCCCTGAACTTTTCGAAGCCCTCATGCACTTTCACGAACACATCCTGGGTCAGTTCCTGTGCGTCGTCTGAATTCTGCACATAGTTCAAGCACAGGTTGTACACCATGCGGGAATGGCGGTCGTACACGTCCTTGAAGGAACTCTCTTCGGTCATCGATCAGCACAGCGGAGACTGGTGGTTGGACGAAGGTGCAGGTTGAAAGTCAATTCTTGGGTTTCGAGACTTGGTGTAATTAAGGATCAGGGATCCGCGGCGGCAGGGGTTTACGATTGCAGCCTACTTGCCACGCTTGAACCCGATGGCCGGACGTTTCTTCGGCAACTGAGCCAACAGGGTGCGGTTGTGCTCCTCTTCTTGCATGCGTTTGAGCAGCTTGAAGATCACTTTGATGTCCCGGCTGTTGTGACTGACCGTGCCGCGCAGCTTCTCCAACTGCAGCAGGAGTTCCTTGTGCGTGGAAAGCAGTTCGCGCATCCGTGTGAACACCCGGATGATCTGGATATTGACCTCGATCGCTGTTTCGCTGTTCAGCACACTGGAGAGCATGGCCACTCCCTGTTCGGTAAACATCAGTGGGAGCTTCCTGCGACCACCCCAACTTGATGTCACATGCTGTGATTTCAAGATCTCCCATTCCTCAAGAGTCAAGGCGAACATGAAGTCTTCCGGAAATCGTTGTTGGTTTCTCTTGACGGCCTGATTCAGTGCGCGGGTTTCCACTTGGTAGAGAGAAGCAAGGTCGCTATCCAACATCACCTTGTGTCCACGCACCGTGTGGATCTTGGTCACCACCACTTCATCGCTGATGACGGGGGTCGGTTTGGGGCGTTTACTCATGGCAGGGATAAACGTATCATACCGACACGAAATATTACAACGATGGCATGAGTACTTCATCGGAAAACTGCACAGGGGCCATTCCCATCCCGCAGGGTCGCCTTCGGCAGACCACTGCGGAGGCGATTCAGCGGCACATGACAAGCATGCACCCTGCGGAGACATAACACAGATCTACGATCCACGTGAGCGAGGGGCATGGCCGTCGAATACGTCCTTGAAGGAACTCTCTTCGATCATCGATCAGCACCGCAGGGCTTTCACCTGGACGAAGGTGCAGGTTGAAAGTCAATTCAGGTGCATGATCAACGCGTGGTAGCGTTCATCGCAATGGGTGGTAAGAGTATGAACAAAAGGCCAGCGCACAGCACGAAAGTCGTTCCAACCCACAAAAGCAACTGGTAGTTCTTCCGGATGTTCGCCCTGATCATGCGCAGTTCGGCATAGGCATACAGATCAGGTCTAGCGTCCGGTTCAGGAAGGAGGTAGAACCAACCACTCCAAACGAACATGGCACGCTTCATCTGCCACCAAGTGACCTTAGACTCGATCCGTCCAAACTTTTCGATCTGTCGTACGTAACGCCTGAACATTTTCTTCTGAACTTCAACGTCCTGCAACAGAAGGACCAGGATAATTAACGAGGTCATCCCGGTGAATAGGAGCACGATCGTCAAGATCTCCATTCGGTATCCTCAAGCAACCCCAGCACCTTCCGCTCCACCTCCTCCCCTTCCCACTTTTCCTCGATCCCCGGCATCGCAAGCACTTCTTCCATGATCCGGTCGTGGCGCAAGCCTTCATTCCACGCATCCACGTAAGGCGTATCGGTGAACTTCACTTGGCTGTACAGCGGCAACCATTTATCGGGGTGTTTCGCTTGGATCCGGCCTTCGATCTTCTTGCGTAGGATGAAACGCGGATCGGCGACCAGATCGCGCATTTCCACGAAGTTGCGCATGCTCAGGTCGGCAATGGCATTGCCGTTCGCGACCCTTGCGGTATTGTATGCATCGAGTACTGCGGCGAGGTTATCGTCACCGTACTTTTCCAGTAGATCGTTCAGGATCTTGCAATCCTCGAAACCGGCGTTCATTCCTTCGCCGTAGAACGGCACGATGGCGTGTGCGGAATCGCCGACCAAGGCCACTTTGTCCTTGTGTGTCCAAGGGTTGCAGCGCACGATGACCAAGCTGCTCTGATGGTTCCTGAAATACTGTTCCTTCAGGTCGGGCAACATCGGAATGGCATCGGGAAAGTGTTGTTCGAAGAAGCGCATGAGCTGGATCTCATCCTTGACCCGATCGAAGGAGAATTCGCCGCTATGGGGCATGAAGAGCGTGCCCGTGAAGCCGCCATCCAAATTCGCCAAGCCCATCATCATGAAATAGCGCCGTGGCCAAATGTGCAAGCACTGCGGATCCATGCGCGGAGTTCCATCCGCATTCGGCGGAAAGGCGATCTCCTTGTAGTCGTGTTCGATGTATTCCTGGCTGTAGTTGAACCGCCCCTTCACCATCTCCTGTCGCACGGCGCTGAACGCACCATCGGTACCAAGAACGAGATCCGCAGGCACGGCGATGGTATCTCCTTCCACCTCGTCGTGAAAAGTAGAAGTAGCCGTATCCAAATTGACCCCAACGCACTTGTGGTTGAAATGGAGCGTGACGTTCGGCAACTTCTCCGCTTCGGAGAGCAACCTGCAATTCAACTCACCTCGGCTTACCGAGTGAATGGCCTTGTTATCGATGCTGTACGGCACGCGATCCAAGCGACCTTGCACGTTGTGCATCATGCGTGCGTACACCGGCACGGTGATCGCTTCCACGGCTTTGTCCACACCCGCCGCACGCAATGCGGTCCAACCGCGATGGCTTACTACCAAGTTGATGGAACGGCCACCGTACACGTCGACCTTCCTTGGGTCCGGGCGGCGTTCGTATACATCCACATTGTGACCACGCTTGGCCATGAAGACGGCGAGCAACCCACCGACAAGGCCACCGCCTACGATCGTGATGTTCTTCATTTGGATGTTGGACGTTGACCGGTTTGTGGATCGAAGTGTTGCAGGCTATGCGCCCTGTAGCGTGTCCTGAAGGATGGAACCGAACCGAAAGACATCCTCGAACGAGTTGTACATCGGCACGGGTGCCAAGCGAATAACATTGGGTTCCCGCCAATCCGCGATCACGCCACGCGCAGTGAGCGCATCGAAAAGTCCGCGTCCTTTCCCATGCGCCAAGACACTGAGTTGACAACCTCGATGCGCTGGATCCTTCGGTGTGATCACTTCTAGGTTGGTCTTCGTCTCTTTTGCAACCGTGTCGAGGATGAACTTCAGATAGCCGGTCAATTGTTCGCTCTTGGCACGCAGTCGATCCATGCCAGCACGGTCGAATTGTTCCAAGGCAACGCGATGAACGGCCATGCTCAACACCGGAGCATTGCTCACTTGCCATGCTTCAGCGGTAGGCATCGGTTTGAAGATCCGATCCATTTTGAACCGCTCCTGTTTATCGTGCCCCCACCATCCTGCGAACAACGGAAGCCCTTTGCCCAGATAAACCTCCGCAGGGTCTCCGTTTTCGGGACCCTGCGGGACTCCATGGCGTAGGGTCCTCTTCTGCGTCGGGAGACCCTGCGTAGGTCTGGGGCCCAAGTGACGCTGATGAACGAAGGCACCCGCGACACTGCCCGGACCGCTATTGAGGTATTTGTAGCTGCACCAGCATGCGAAATCAGCGTTCCAATCGTGGAGTTCCAATTTCAGATTACCAGCGGCATGCGCCAAGTCGAAGCCAGCGATCGCACCAACGGAATGCGCGGCTTCGGTGATCGCTTCCATGTCGAACGCTTGACCGGTGTAGAAGTTGACCCCACCGAAACAGACGAGGGCCAATTCATCGCCGAGTTCGTTGATCTTCGCAAGGATGTCCTCTGTTCGGAGCAGATGTTCCCCTACACGTGGTTGCACTTCAACGAGATCGACATCCGGGTTTCCACCGTGGAAGGCGATCTGTGATGCGAATGCATAGGTATCACTGGGAAACGGACGTTGCTCCGTGAGGATGATCTTCCGTTTCCCATTCGGTCTGAAGAAGGAAACGAGCAGAAAGTGCAAGTTGCTCGTGAGCTGGTTCATCACCACCACTTCTTCCTCCTGCGTTCCGACCAGTCGCGCTGTACTTGCCGTGAGTTCTTCGTGGTAGCTCACCCAAGGGTGTTTGGCTCGGAAGTGTCCTTCCACACCGAATCGTGCCCAATCGTCCAGCTCTTGCTTCAGCGCATTAGCAGCGGCTTTGGGTTGAAGTCCGAGCGAATTCCCAGTGAAGTAGATCGCGGGTCTACCGTCATGTTGCGGCAAATGGAATTCATCGCGGAAAGCGCGCAAGGGATCGGCATTATCCTGCGCTTGTGCAAAGGCGAGGGTGTTCTGGAACGTGTTCATCGAATGCCTTCAAAAGTAGCGGCCCGCTTCAAACCTGTTCGCCGAGCAAGCCTAACAATGGAATGAGCAACACCATTCCATCCAGCAGGATCGCGAAGAGCCATTTCGGGCGATGCACTTGCACCATCGAGATCCCGATAACTGTAACGACCAACCCAAGAAGCGGTAGGAAGAACTTGAACGGTATTCCTGCATCACCTACCGTGCTCAGGGCCATCAGAACGATGTAGTACCAAATGCCAGGCAACAGAAGGACCACAGCCAGCACCTTGGCACCTCGTATACCCAACACCTGTGGAATGGTCTTCAATCCGGGCCTGTCGTATTGGAGATCACCGATATCCGTGGCGATCGCCAGTGCGAGGAAGAAACAGAACTGCATCGCAGCGATCCATCCATCGAAGCCTGCACCATCTCCCGGAACGTCCGTCGTGACGCCCATGGTCACGAAGGTCCAACCAGCTGCGACCAACAAGGCTTTCAACCCGGGTATCTCGCGTAAGCCGATCGATCGTCCCTCGGCACCTTGCAAGGGCAAAAGGTAAAGACCCAGTAACGCGACCACTGCCAAACTCCACGGGCCGAAGACGAGGAATTGGCCCCAACAAAGCAGCACGGCAGCCAATGCGGACAAGCCGACGAGGACCATCATCGCGAACCGGTATCGACGTATCCAATGGATGTGGGCGCTTGGAATGATGTCAGGTTCTGCGGCACGCACCAAGCGCAAGTAGCCATATCCGGAAAGGGTCGCCAACGCTGCAGCCATGATACCCTGCGTATTGGTGGCCGGTCCCAATTCACCGATCCACCAGCGCTGCGCCGCTGCACCAAGTGCGAGGAGCCCATGCATGTGCAAGAACAACGCCGCCGCAAGTCCGCGCTCTCCGGCTATCCGGTTGGCGGCGGTCATGGACTATTCCGTAGCCAAGTTGGGGTTGATGATCAACTGCCGGACGGCAAGACCTACACCAATGCCCACGAAACCGGCGATCAGCGAACGCACCACGCGTTTGGAACGCCCAACGCGCGCATATCCGGTGGCATAGTACGCGTTGCCCTCCATGGTCGGATCGGAAATGGAACCCTTGGTGATGTACACCCTAGGTAGCGCCATTACCCCTGCAGTGATCGGCGGCACGAACAACGAATTCATCTCCCAGTTGAAGCCGATGGTGAGGCCCGCGCCCACGGCGAAGGCTTCGATCATGGGCCATGTGGGCTTGTACCCTTTGCGCGCATCCCGTTCACCTTGAATGAACCATCGCATCTGTTCGATCGTCAGGTCGTTACCGAAAATGGTGTCGTAGAAATACCAGATCCGCTCGCGGCCGAGGCTATCGGTAACGGAGAACACCTCTTCGGTCGGTTCGGCACGTTCACGGGTACGACCATTCTTGCGGGTCTCCACATACCGCACCTCCAAGGTGCTTTGGCCCAAGATTTTCCCGTTGATCACCTCGCCATTCATGAGTTGGATCCGATCCTGGGCACGTACCTGCTCGGCGAAGACGAATGTGATGATCGCGATGAGCGCGTGGACAAGGACCTTCATAGCGGCGGGCAAAGATAGACCTGGAGCAAACGGTGGAGCGAACCGCGTTGCAAGGTGCACATTCCTATACGCTCCCTTGGCCACCAGTATATTTGCGCTCCTTTTCAGACCCCGACGACCATGCGCTATGTAAGCTATCAGGAACGCCACATCGGCCCCAACGCCTCGGATACGGATGCCATGCTGCGCGCAGTGGGCGTGAGCAGTTTGGATGAGTTGATCGAACGGACCATTCCGGACGGGATCCGAAGTCCAAGCGCGTTGGACGTTGGCCCGGCCTTGACCGAACGCCAACACTTGGAGCACATGAAGCGCATGGGCGCCATGAACAAGGTGTTCCGTAGCTACATCGGCTTGGGCTTCAGTGGCACGGTACTACCGCCGCCGATCCAGCGGAACATCTTCGAGAACCCAGGATGGTATACGGCCTACACGCCCTACCAAGCGGAGATCTCCCAAGGTCGTTTGGAAGCGTTGCTGAATTTCCAGACGATGATCAGCGATCTCACCGGCCTGCCGATCTCCAACGCATCATTGCTGGATGAAGCCACTGGGATCGGGGAAGCCATGCACATGCTGTATGCAGCCCGCCCGAAGGAAATGGCCGGTGCAAAGAAGATCTTCGTGGACCGCGGAATGTATCCGCAGAATCTTGATGTCTTGCGCACACGTTGTACACCCATCGGTGTGGAAGTTGTGGTGGGCGATGCCATGGACCTCGTACCGGATGGATCGTACTTCGCCTTGGCCCTGCAATACCCCACCACGGACGGTAGCGTGAACGACTACCGCGAGTTGGTCGCCCGTGTGAAAGGTGCAGGGGTGCGCGTTGCGGTCTGTGCCGATCTGCTTTCGTTGGTGTTGTTGACCCCTCCCGGTGAATGGGGCGCGGATGTGTGCGTAGGGAACAGCCAACGCTTCGGTGTGCCCATGGGCTACGGTGGACCACACGCTGGCTACTTCGCCACCACAGAGGAATTCAAGCGGATCATCCCGGGTCGCATCATCGGAGTCAGTCAGGATCGGCGCGGTCGCCGCGGACTGCGCATGGCACTGCAAACACGCGAGCAGCACATACGTCGGGACAAGGCCACCAGCAACATTTGCACGGCACAGGCCTTGTTGGCGGTGATGGCCAGCATGTATGCCGTGTATCATGGTCCGCACGGCTTGGACCGCATCGCGAACAACGTACAAGGCCACGCCTCCGATCTGGCACATGCCGCCAAGGAATTGGGATACGGCATCGTGAACGCGCACTTCTTCGATACGGTGACACTCACCCCTCCTTCAGGTTGCACCACGGATCAGGTCCGTTCGATCGCGGAATCCAAGGGCATCAACTTCCGATACGTCGAGGGTCGGATCGGCATCGCACTGGACGAGACCGTTCGACCGGAAGACATGAACGAGGTGATCGGCATCCTCGCGAAAGCGGTCGGGAAGACGGCCACATCCGCACCGACCGGTTCATCCACGATCCCGAAGCACCTTCGACGTACATCACCCATCCTCTCCCATCCGGTGTTCAATTCGTACCACACCGAATTGGAGTTGCAGCGGTACATCCGGCGCTTGGAGAACAAGGACTTCAGTTTGGTGCATGGCATGATCCCCTTGGGTTCGTGTACCATGAAGCTGAATGCCGCCAGCACCCTTATTCCGCTAACCGCCCCGGAATGGGCGAACCTGCATCCTTTCATTCCGGTTGAACAGGCAGCAGGATACCACAAGGTCTTTGCTGAACTGAGCGATGCACTCGCCAAGGCAACGGGTTTCACGGCGGTGAGCCTGCAGCCGAACAGTGGTGCACAAGGCGAGTACGCGGGTCTACTCACCATACGCGCCTATCACAAGTCCCGTGGTGATGAGCAGCGCACCATCGCCCTGATCCCGAGCAGCGCGCACGGTACCAACCCGGCCAGTGCAGTAATGGCCGGCATGCAAGTGGTGGTGGTGAAAGCCGATGCCGAAGGGCATGTGGATGTGGCGGATCTGAAAGCAAAGGCCGAGCAATACAAGGACACGTTGAGTTGTCTGATGGTGACCTACCCGAGCACGCATGGTGTATATGAAGCAGCGATCCGTGAGATCACTTCCACCATCCATGCGAATGGTGGGCTCGTGTATATGGACGGTGCCAACATGAACGCACAGGTGGGCCTGACCAGTCCGGGCGAGATCGGCGCGGACGTGTGCCACTTGAACTTGCATAAGACCTTCGCCATTCCCCACGGTGGCGGCGGACCGGGCGTGGGTCCCATTTGTGTGAACGACCGACTGAAGCCCTTCTTGCCCGGCCATGCGCTGATCAAGACCGGCGGGGAGCAAGCTGTTTCCGCAGTGAGCAGCGCTCCTTGGGGATCAGCTTTGATCCTGTTGATCAGCTATGGCTACATCAAGATGCTTGGTGGTATCGGTCTTACGGATAGCACGCGCTACGCGATCCTGAACGCCAACTACCTGCGTGTGCGATTGCAGGACCACTACCCCATCCTGTACAACGGCGAAGAAGGCATGGTGGCCCATGAAATGATCTTGGATTGCCGCAGTTTCAAGCGCACCGCTGGCATCGAAGTGGAGGACATTGCCAAGCGTTTGATGGACTATGGCTTCCACGCACCAACTGTGAGTTTCCCGGTCGCTGGCACCTTGATGGTGGAACCCACGGAGAGTGAGGCGAAAGTGGAACTGGACCGTTTCGTCGATGCCATGATCAGTATTCGGCGAGAGATCACCGAAGTGGAGAACGGAACAGTGGATAAAGCGGACAACGTGTTGAAAATGGCCCCGCATACCAGCGATGAGATCTGTGCCGATACGTGGTCGCATTCCTATGGTCGTGAAAAGGCCGCCTTCCCGATGGCGGTGAATCGCGAGTGGAAATACTGGCCGATGTGCAGTCGAGTGGACAGTGCATACGGAGACCGCAACTTGATCTGCACGTGCCCTCCGATCGAAGAATACGCCACCGAAGTAGCATGAGGAAATGGAACACGGACTACCGGTCACTTGCGCTGATCCTGGCACCATGCATGGCTTTGCAGGTGATGGCACAACCGCGTGCGGCGGACTGTTTCTTCACGGCGGACTTCGAAGGTGAGGACCCGCTGCAAGGGTGGGACCTGGGTGCGTTGGTGGAACGCCAGGATGCGAACAACGTAGGCAATGGTGAATTCGTTGCCGCGTGGTCCGTCGGGAACGCCGCCACCGCCAATGCCGCAGGCTATTTCCCCGTACCTGATGCACCCGTGGGCGATCTATTCGCTCGGGCGAACGATGCAGCCAGCCCATGCAATTGTGCCATGGATGCGGTGTCGCTAACGACCCCCACTTTGGACTTCACGGACCGCATTGGGCTGGCCATGGAATGCAGGGTGTTCCACGATGCACAATTCAATGTAGAAACCGCTTCGATCGAAAGCAGCGTAGGCGGTGGTGCGTGGAACACCCTGATCACAATTGAGCCAGCCGCGACATGGCAAAGTCTGTTCATCGACCTGAGCGCTTTGGACGGAGAGGGTGACGTTCGGATCCGGTTCAACTGGAGCGATAGCGGTGTTTGGGCGGGCGGGTTCGCCGTGGACGACCTCTGCATCCGGGAACGTGCGGACTACGATGTTTCACTCGTAAGTGCGACGATCGGCGATGCGACTGCTTCGGCCTTCGATGCCGGAACGCGGACCCTTGCTTACAGTTCCATGCCTTTGGAACAAGCATCGAATTTCAATGTAAGTGTGCGTCTGGTCAATCGCGGCAGGCAGGTCGTGCCGGTGACCGGTGTGAACGTGAACGTGGTCTTGAATGGGATCTCGCAAATGCAGGTAGGGCAATTCCCGATCGGCAACCTTGCCCCTGGTGCGGACACCATCGTGGTGATCCCGGTCGCATGGACCCCCAATGCCGTTGGTTCTTTATCCTTGGAATGCACAGTGGGCAATGGAACCCCGGACAACGACCCAAGTGACAACAGCTACACGGTCCAACAGCGGATCACCGGACCCGGATGGGATGGCGGCTACAGTGCCATGGGATTTGACGATGGAACCGATGCGGGCACCATTTCCAGCACTGAGCAATTCATCGTTGCGGATCGGATGGAATTGACCCACGCTGGTAGCGTAGGTGCCGGGATCAGTGCCTTCTTAGGCACCGGAACACAAGAAGGCAGTGTGGTCCGGGCGATCCTCATGGATGCGAATTTCACGGTGATCGACACCTCGACCAGACGCACGCTGAACCAAGAGGACATCGACGGCATTTGGAACGGTTCGCCCCTGTACTTCCCGCTTTACATGGTTCCTGAACTGCCTGTGGGCGATGTCTTCGTAGGGATCCAACAACTGGCCTCGGAAAATGGCATCCATGTGCGCACACGTGGTGCCGCACCGTTGGGGCGCAGCGCCTTGCTTTCTGGCATCGGCTTTACACTCACCTATTTGAGCAACACACCGATGGTCCAGTTGCACCTGTCCGGTGTGGCCGTTGGTATCGCCCCCGGATCCATTGAAGGGTCCGATGACCTCCACGTATTCCCTGTTCCAGCGAATGGAAATGCACAAGTCCGATTCACGGTAGAGCATTCAGCAGTGATGCGTATGGAACTGCTGGATGCCACTGGAAGGAACGTGTTGACCTCTGTCCTTGGCCTCAAAGGGCCGGGGACCCACCAACAAACCCTTGATTGCCAAACCCTTGCTTCGGGCATCTACCTGTTGCGTCTATCAGGTGGCGGTACTACTCGCATTGTTCGCATCCAAGTCGCACATTGACCGTGGCTCGACCCCATTGATCGTCACCATTCCTGCATTCCAACCCAAGCCGAGTAACTACAAGGCGATACTTTGCGTCCATTCCAATATGTAACTTCGGGCACCCCAACGAAAGATCCCCATGAATAGAAAAGCCTACACCTTAGGTCTTGCGACCTTGATCTTGACCACTGCAAGCGCACAGCGCGTGGATCAGCCATCCGTGCTTTCACGAACCGGACAACTTGCTCCAATGACCAACACGGATGATCGTCCGGTGGAACAGCGTGCGGATGATCGGGATCTGATCTGGTCCGAGAACTTCTCCAACGGGCTTGCAGGAACCAACGGAGCATGGACCCGAGAAGGTCCTGATGGACTCATTTGGGTGGTGAATGCGAATGGGCCACGTGGAGCATATACGCAGAATACCGAACGGATCACATCCTCCACATGGAGCAATGGATTTGCGAAATTCGCTTCGGACTCTGCGAACTCCATATTCGATGGTGCGACCCCAACCCCTGCAGAGACCTTCATCGACTGGGAGGGCAGCTTGATATCGCCGACCATTGACCTGAGTGCCAACCCGCTCGTGGAGATCGAATTCCAGCAACGCTCACGATACTGCTGCGGAGATTCGCCATTCCTCTTGGAGATCAGCGCGGACGGCGGTTTCTCGTGGTCGAAGATCTTCGTGGCCAATGAGGGTCTACCGATGAACCAAGGCGTATCAGGGACCCCAACAGCGACCACCGAGACCCGGCGGTTCAATATCGCCAGCGCCATTGAATCCGATCCATCCAACGTTCGCTTCCGTTTCCACCACAACAGCGAAGCCGGCACCTCCCATTACTACTGGCAGGTGGACGACATCAAGATCTCCGACCTACCGGAGAATGACCTGAAGATGAATTATGCGTACACCTCCACAACTGGGCTTGGCGAGGAATACGGACGGATCCCCTTGTCGCAACTTCCGCCCAGCATGAACATGGGTGCGGAGGTCTACAATTTCGGCCAAGGAGAACAGACCGGTGTGGTGGTGAGTTGCTCCGTTACCGATGGGGACGGTGCCGAAGCCTTCTCTTTCTCGGAGAACATTGGGACATTGGCCATGGGCGATTCAGCCATCGTGGACGTGGACGTGGATCTTCCTGAATTGGCCGTAGGACTGTACACCGCGACGTTCACTGTTAGCAGTGACCAATCCGAACTGGACTTCAGACCTGAGGACAACAACCGTGTACGCACCTTCGAGGTGACCAACAATGTCTATGGTTTGGACAACATCGGCAACTACCCCACAGGAACGCAGTTCACCCAACAAATTGGTACAGCATCCTTCACGAACAATGCGGAGAACGTGAAGCTCTTGAACATGTATTACATCAACGCACCATTCACGGTGCATGGATTGGAGATCGGTTTGGGTGCCAGTGCACAATCGGATGCGTTCATCATCGTCAGCATACTGGACACGGTGGATGTCCTGATGAGTCCTTCCGTGGTCACGAATATCCTAACAGAATCGGACGCGTATGTATTGACTTCGGCGGATGTCAACTTACGGAAGGTGACGGTGCCTTTCTTCGAACCGATCGTTCTTCAGCCAGGCGCGTACTTCGCGGTCGCAAGCCTCTATCGGGATGGCACCCGCAACGTGACCGTACTGGATGACATCACCGTACCGCAGCCTGGTCTTGCCAGTGCATTGTGGCTCCCATCCGATCAGACCTTGTACAGTAACGGCACGGCATGGGCCGTACGCTTGAGCGGTGACCCGACCTTGACCGTGGGTGAGGACATGGAACTCGAAGGTGTATCCATGTTTCCGAACCCGACCACGGACAATTTGTATATCCGCAGTACACAGAACGAGAAGTACAGTGTTCAGGTGATGAACATGTTGGGCGAACAGGTGCAGACCACCACGTTCAGCACTTCCACCACCATGAGCTTGGGCGGGCTTGCAGCAGGTGTCTACAGCGTTCGTGTTTCCAGTGGAACACGTGCGGCGGTGCAGCGCATTACGGTGCAGTAAGCACACATGGATAGCAGCCCCCCCTGAGGGCCCATTCGGGTTCATCAGGGGGGGCTTTCTTTTGCCCAGCGCTATGCTTGTATTGCTACTTGGGGGTCCGCTGCATCGGATTGGATCCTGTCTCGTGGGATGAATACGGGATAACCAGTACTTTCACACCGACCCAAATCCCTCACAATGAATAGAATCTACACGACCGGTATCTTGGTGTTGAGCACGTGCCTTGCAACGGCACAATCCGCGAAGCCCTTGATGCAAATGGAAAAGCACGGTCCGCGCACCGTACATACCAGACCGCAAGCCCCTCAAGAGGCACGCGGCAATTCGTATTACTCCGAGACATTCGATACGGACCTGAACGGCTGGACCATCGAAACGGCCGTTGGCCAGGTGGATTGGAAATGGACCGATGTTGGCCCCGGCCCAACGACATCCCTCTATCCCGTACCTGCGTTGAACACGTCCACGCCAAGTGGTTGGGCCATGATCGATGACGATTACGACGGCGTGAACGGGCAGAACACCAATGCATCCTTGATCTCTCCGGTCATCGACTTGAGCGGAGTGGGAACCAGCTTCCTGAAAGTGGAGTTCGATCAATACTTCCAAGAATTCCAATTGGACACCACCTTCGTGGGCGTAAGCACGGATGGTGGCGCGACCTGGAACGAAGCACTCATCAATGAGTTCGTGGGCCGCGATGGACGACCGAACCCGGAATTGGTGGATGTGGACATTTCTGCTTGGGTGGCCGCGAACCCGGCCAACGTACAGTTGCGTTTCCGCTATGTATCCACTTGGGATTATGGCTGGCAGATCGACAACATCGCGATCCGCGAACTGCCAGCGAACGACATGGCGATCCTTCGCGCGAGCAGCACGGCATTCGACTTCGAGAACACCGGATTCGCCTTCATGGACTACTCCATCTACCCCGTTGCTGAAGTGACCAGCATGACACCGAGTGCGGCGCTGAAGAACAAGGGCTATTTGGACCAGACCGGCGTACAGCTCATGGTGGATGTGGACGGGCCGAATGGGCCTGAGCAATCCACCCAGAGCGCTTCGAGCACCTATGTGAATGGCGTAGAGATGACCGAGACCGCAGAAGCCTTTACCCCGAGTGGAGCACTTGGCGATTACAGCATCCGTTTCTCCGTTGCACAGAACGAGGTGGATGAGGTCTTAGGCAACAACGAGTTGGTGAACACCTTCAAGGTTTCCAATTTCGTTTACGCCCATGACGATGGTGCTACGCAAAGCTTCATTTCCCAAGGGTTGGACGCAGAAGACCAGCCATACGAGGTAGGCCACCACTTCGCGCTGATCAACGCTGGGGCCCTGACCGGCGTACAAGTCGCTGTACATGCGAACACGCCCGTGGGAAGCTACGTGCATGGTGCGATCTACGAACCAAGCACGACCAGTGGCGTACACCCCGCGTTGATGGAATTCACCGAGGATTTCATGGTCACTGAGGCCGATCTGAACCAGACGGGCGATGCGAACTTCATCTCCATGCCATTTTCCCCGCCGATCGATCTGGTCGCTGGTCAGACCTACCTCATCATGGCGGGCACCTTCGATGGCCCCAGCGGCGTTCAATTCGCGTACAGCGGTTCCAGCGAAGCGCAGATCTCCATCATCCACTACCCGGACCTGCCTTCGGATTTCGAGTTCTACATGACACGCACCCCGATGGTCCGTATCATTATCGGTAGCGGAGTTGGGATCGATGAGAACACGACTGCGGTGGCCAATTTGGGCAACCGACCGAACCCGTTCGCAGGAACTACCACCATCACCTTCGATGTGACCACACCGGCACCCACGAGCATTTTGGTACACGATGCCACGGGCCGTATGGTCCACGCCGAAGTGCTCGGCCAATTGCCAATGGGGCAACAGCGGTACATCTTCAATGCCGAGGGCTTGGCCCCAGGGTTGTACACCTACACCGTTCAGACCGGAACCAGCCGATCCACCCGATCCATGATGGTGGCACGCTGATCGACCTTTGAATGAACAGAGAGGGCCATTCCTTGCGGGGTGGCCCTCTTCTCATTCCGCACTAGCCAAGCTGCGAACTTATCGTCGATTCAGTTCTTCAAGGACCGCTTGATGCGACGCATAAGGCCACCGGCGAAGATGAACTCGTTCAATTCCTTGTTGTCGTTGTTCAGCAATTCATCACCGGTACCCTGCCACCACTTCTGGCCTTTGTGGATGAAGATGATGTTCTCCCCGGTCTCCACCACCGAATTCATATCGTGTGTGATCACGATGGTGGTGGTCTTGAATTCCTCGGTGATCTCTTTGATCAGTTCATCGATGAGGATGCTGGTCTGGGGATCCAAACCACTGTTCGGCTCATCGCAGAACAAATACTTCGGGTTCATGGCGATGGCGCGTGCGATCCCGACCCGCTTCTGCATGCCACCGCTCAATTCCGCAGGAAACAGGCGGTCCTTGTCCAAGATGTTGACGCGCTTGAGGCAGCTGTGTGCGCGGTCCTCCATTTCGCTCTTGGACTTGTGGGAGAACATCTGTAGCGGGAACATCACGTTCTGAAACACGGTGAGGCTATCGAACAAAGCACTGCCTTGGAAGAGCATCCCGATCTCCTGTCGGATCTCGGTCTTTTGATCGCGATCCATGTCGTAGAACGATCGGTTCTCATAGAGCACCTTTCCTTGTTCGGGCACATGCAAACCCACCATGCATTTGGCCAGCACGCTCTTTCCCGAACCGCTTTTGCCGATGATCTGATTCACCTTGCCGGTTTCGAATACCGCACTGATGTCCGTAAGGATCTGAACGGTCCCGAAACGTTTGCTCAGTCCCTTCACCTCGATCATACCAGCAGGAATTGGGTAAGGGCATAGTTCGCGATCAGGATCACGACGTTGCTGTACACCACGGCCTTGGTGCTGCTGATCCCCACCTCCCGTGTCCCCCCAATGGTGTAGTAGCCTTGGTAGGCGGAAACGGTGGCGATGATGAAGGCGAAAACGACGGTCTTGATCAGTGCATAGGTGATGTGGTAGGGAATGAAACCGGTCTGGATCCCCTGCAGATAATCCGTTGCACTGATGATGCCGGTGCCGGTACCAGCCACATAACCACCGAAAATGCTCAGGAACATGCTGACCATCACCAAGAACGGATTCATGAACATGGATGCCACGATCTTCGGCAGGATGAGGAAACCGGCCGAATTGACACCCATGATGTCCAGTGCATCGATCTGCTCCTTCACCCGCATGGAGCCGATCTCGGCCGCGATGTTGGAGCCCACCTTGCCGGCCAGGATCAGCGCGATGATGGTAGGGCTGAACTCCAAAATGGTGCTTTGTCGTGTTGCGAAGCCGACGACCCAAGCCTGGATGAGGGGGCTATCGATGTTGGTCTTGGTCTGAATGGTGATCACCGCCCCCATGAAGAAGGACAGCAGTGCCACGATACCTATGCTCTTGATACCCAGCAGGTCCATCTCCTCCAGCGTTCTGCTCCAGTACACCCGGAACCGTTCCGGACGGCTGAAAGTTTCCTTCAGCAAGTGGAAGTATTGTCCGATATGACCGATGATCCCCATGGAGTGACACGGCGAAAATAGGCCAAGCCCAACAAGGCCCCTTGGTACCACAGGTCGTAGTTTCGCACGGTGAAATGGCAGCAACATCGTCAGTCGGCCTCCGGGCAAACGATCCCAGCCTTCATGGGCATGGTGCTCATGCTGGTCGCGTGCGCCTCCCAACCATCGAAATACAAGCGCGCCAAGGATTGCGACTGTCCGAAATGGAACCGGATGGCACCACCTGCCGAAAATTCCGTTCACGCCCATGCCGGTGAGGCATGCAGCCCCTATTATTGTGGTCCCGCACCTCATTCTTGAACCAGTGCTCACATCTTCGAACACCGATCCGGAACGCCTCCGGAAGCATTTGCCCGCTGCGGCGTGGCCGGTAGTGGTCTCGTGGATGCGACGGAACCCTGTGCAGGTGCGCATCGCCCGTCCGCGCCAGACCAAATTGGGCGACTATCGGAGCGCCACACGCACTCAACCTCACCGGGTAAGTGTGAATGCGGATCTCAACAAGTACGCGTTTCTGGTGACCTTGGTGCATGAATTCGCGCACTACGCGACCTACGTCACCTCCAAGCGTTGGGTGCAACCACACGGTTCGGCCTGGAAACAAACGTATGCACGTCTGATGCGGCCATTCTTGAGCCGATCCGTTTTCCCGGAAGATGTGTTGTTGGCCTTGGAGCGGCATTTGGAGGATGCCCCAGCGAGCAGTTGCTCGGACCACGCACTGATGCGGGTATTGATGAACCATGACCGTGAACCCCGCCAATTGCTCGAAGAACTTCCGGACCGTTCCATCTTCCGGTTCAACGAACGCGTGTTCGTGAAAGGTCCGCAACTGCGCAAACGGTTCAAATGCCAATGTCTGAACGATCGACGCAATTACATCATCGATCCGCTGGCGGAGGTACAAGTGCATGGCCCTATGGTGGTGCTGAAAGCTTCGTGAGACGGTCCTGAGTTTAGCATGAGCAACAGACATACGTACTGCGTGATCATGGCTGGAGGGGTTGGTTCCCGGTTCTGGCCGATGAGCCGCAGCTCATACCCCAAGCAGTTCCTGGACTTCCTCGGTTTGGGTCGCACCTTATTGCAACAGACCTACGACCGCTTCCTCACCATTTGCCCGAAGGAGAACATCCTTGTGGTGACCAATGCGAACTACGCCTCCATCGTCCACGAGCAATTGCCGGACCTCGCTGCATCGCAGATCCTGTCGGAACCTGCACGCCGCAACACGGCACCGTGCATCGCTTATGCCAACCAAGTGATCCAGAAGCGTGATCCAGAAGCGGTGATCATCGTGGCACCGAGCGACCACTTGGTGATGAAGCAGGCCGCCTTCGAGGAGACGATCCAACAGGCGATCGGGCAAGCCTGCTCTGCGGACTGTTTGGTCACCTTGGGGATCATGCCGCACCGACCGGATACGGGCTATGGCTACATCCAATTCGAGGAAGGAAGTACCACGCACCATCCACGGGTGAAACGGGTAAAGGCCTTCACTGAGAAGCCGGACCACGAAACGGCCATGCGCTTCATCGAAAGCGGTGATTTCGTGTGGAACGCAGGGATCTTCATTTGGAGTCTCGCAAGCATTCGCAAGGCCTTCAAGACCCATTTGCCAGAAATGGAAGCTCGATTCGAAGCTGGCTCCGATGCGTGGGGAACCCTTGAAGAGACGGCCCATGTGGCTGCGGTGTATGATGCGAGCGAGAACGTGAGCATCGACTACGGCATCATGGAAAAGGCCAAGAACGTCTTCACTGTACTGAGCGACTTCGGATGGAGCGACCTAGGAACCTGGGGAAGCCTGTATGAGCACCTTCCGAAGGACCCCGCGGGCAACGCGACCATAGGAAAGGCGGTGAAACTCTATGATTGTGAACGGAACGTGGTGCATGCCCACGACGAGCGGTTGATGGTCCTGCAAGGGTTGGAGGACTTCATCGTCGTCAGCACCAAGGAGGCACTCCTGGTCTGCAGAAAGCAAGATGAGCAACAGATCAAAAGGTTCGTGCTGGACCTGACCGCCGAGAGCGGGGATCGATACGTATAGCGCACGACCGTGGCTGAATTCGAACTCATCACCGCCTACGAAGCACTCCATGGCTTCGTATCCCGCATCGGACACGAACAGGTGATCGCGCTGGATACCGAAGCATCCAGTTTCCACCGTTACAAGGAAAGCGTCTGTTTGGTGCAGATCAGCACCCGGGAACACACCTTCTTGGTCGACCCACTCGCGGTGACCGATCTAACAGACCTGGGCGATGTGTTGGTGAAGACGCACATGGAAGTGGTGATCCATGATGCGGACTACGACTTGCGCATCTTGGCCAAACACCATGGGATCCGTGTAGAGAACGTGTTCGATACCCTCGTGGCAGCGGAATTGTTGAATGAACCGGAGATCGGACTGGCCGCACTACTGGGCAAGTACCAAGGCATCCAAGTGGACAAGAAATTCCAGAAAGCGGATTGGAGCAAACGGCCACTTCCGAGACCCATGTTGGACTACGCAGCAGGCGATACCTCGCACCTGATCGCACTGCGCGATATCCTCAAGGAGAAACTCATCGCTGCGGATCGATGGTCGTGGGCGGAAGAGGAATTCGCGTTGCTGACCGACGCGCCGTTCAACCTTCAAGCGAATGACGAACCCCCATTCCTTCGGGTGAAAGGGGCCAAGCGCTTGAAGCCGGCCCAGCTCGCCATCTTCCGCGAGGTCCATGCTTGGCGGGAGTCCGTGGCCGAGCGACAGGACCGAGCGTCGTTCATGATCCTTGGCAACGATGTGCTCCTCTCTTTGGCCACAGAGCCACCGTCTTCGATCGCGGACATCGCGAGCCGCAGAGGCGTGAATGAACGCATGTTGGAGAAGCATGGTCAGCGCATACTGGCGGCGGTAAGCAAAGGACAGGCCGTTCCCAAAGAGCAATGGCCTCGCTTGGAAAGAGCGAAGCGCTGGGACCGCGACAACGACTACGAGGATCGCTTGAAGCGGCTGAAGATGACACGCGACGCCTTGATGCTGGAGTTCGACCTGCGACCCGGTATCGTGGCGGCCAACCAGATGCTCTCCGATATTGCACGCACCCTGCCTGGCGATCTGGAGGCACTTGCATCCCTGCCCAACATCAGGCGGTATCAGGTGAAGCATTTCGGCGCACGTCTACTCGCCCAACTGTAACGGGCAGTCCGTTGGTCCGGGTGAGAATTGTCACCGGATCACATAGTGCATTCGCTATACATTTGCGGCGTGGAGACCATGCGAATGACCCTTGACAAGCGTATTGGAACGGACAAATTGATCCGCGCCAGTGAACTACTGAAAGTGGTCGCACATCCACAACGCATGGCGATCATGGACCTCCTCGGTACACAGCGACGGCTCTGTGTTTCGGACCTGACGAGGCTGCTCGGCATCGAGCAAGCCATCCTGAGTCAACATCTCACCCTGATGCGGAACAAAGGGCTGCTGGAGGTAGAGCGGGATGGGAAGTACAGTTTCTACTTCGTGCGACAGCCGGACCTTCTTCGGATCATCCAGCATTTGGAGCGTTGCTGCGACCACTTGTGACCATGGAGCTGATCGGATACTTCTTTGCGGTGCTCATGGGCTTGTCCCTCGGCTTGATAGGTGGCGGGGGTTCCATCCTCACGGTCCCCATCTTGGTGTACCTTTTCAATGTGGATACGGTGCTAGCGACCGCGTACTCGCTTTTCATCGTAGGAAGCGTCAGCATGATCGGATCACTCAGCCATGCGCGAATGGGCAATATCGACTGGAGAACGGCGCTCGTTTTCGGGACACCGAGCTTGGTCATGGTCTTCTTGATCCGCAGGTTCGTGATCCCGGCACTTCCCGACCAACTGTTCCATATCGGGACAACGTCGATCTCCACCTCGCAAGGGTTGATGCTATTCTTCGCCTTGCTCATGCTCGCCTCCGCCAGAAGTATGATCCGCAAACCTCCGACCATCTCTCCTACCGGCGAAGGCACGAAGAGCAACACAACATTGATCCTACTGTTAGGAGCTCTGGAAGGCAGCATCAGCGGGATGGTCGGTGCAGGCGGCGGCTTCCTGATCATTCCGATCCTCGTTCTACTAGCGAAGTTGCCCATGAAACAAGCGGTGGGAACATCGCTCGCCATCATCGCAGTGAAGTCGCTGATCGGTTTCACCGGTGATCTTTCCAGTGGTGTACTTATCGATTGGTCGCTATTATTCACCATAGCAGTGATCGCCATCGTCGGGATCCTGATCGGTAGCCGCTTGAGTACACACATCTCCAACCAAAGACTCAAACCGGTATTCGGCTGGTTCGTTCTGGTGATGGGGTTGTACATCATCGGTCACGAACTCGCACAGATCACCTGAATACCGGTCGACGCGACCGGTCCAAAACCAATGACCATGCACATCGAACAGATCTACACGGGCTGCCTCGCACAAGGAGCCTACTACATCGAAAGCAACGGCGAAGTCGCCATCATCGATCCGTTGCGCGAAACAGGCCCTTACTTGGAGCGTGCCGAAAAGAACGGTGCCACCATCAAGTACGTACTGGAGACCCACTTCCACGCAGACTTCGTAAGCGGCCATGTGGATTTGGCCGAACGCACCGGAGCGACCATCGTGTATGGGCCGAATGCAAACCCGGACTTCGCAGCGCACATCGCGAAGGACGGGGAGGAATTGAAGCTCGGCAACGTCACCATCAAGGTGCTGCACACCCCGGGACACACCATGGAGAGTACCACCTACCTCCTGTTGGATGAACAAGGCAAGCCCTACTGCATCTTCACCGGCGACACGTTATTCATCGGTGACGTGGGTCGGCCGGACCTTGCGCAAAAACTGGGAAGCTTGACCAAGGAAGACTTGGCCGGATACCTGTACGATTCGCTGCATGACAAGATCATGACCTTGCCCGATGAGGTGATCGTCTACCCTGCACATGGAGCGGGAAGTGCCTGCGGCAAGAACATGAGCAAGGAGACCTTCGATACGCTGGGTCACCAGAAGGAAGTGAATTACGCGTTGAAAGCAGCCTCCAAGGAACAGTTCATCCGGGAGGTGACCGATGGGATCTTGCCGCCCCCGGCATACTTCCCGCAGAACGTGGCCATGAACAAGGGCACGATCCCGAGCTTGGATCAGGTGAAGGAAAAAGGACTTCGCGCATTGGCCCCGGATCAACTGGAGCTGATCGTGGAAAGCGAAGGTGCATTGGTACTGGACACGCGGGCCCCGCAAACCTTCAAGGACGGTTTCGTTCCCCGCAGCATCAACATCGGACTACCGGGTGACTTTGCACCGTGGGTGGGTGCCATGATCCCCGATGTGGGCCACCCGATCGTGGTGGTGTGCGATGAAGGCAGCGAGGATGAAGTGGTAACCCGTTTGGCCCGCGTGGGCTACGACAATGTCTTTGGATACCTGAAGGGTGGCATCGCCGCGTGGAAAGAAGCGGGCCGCGAAGTGGATACCCTGGAGAGCATCTCTGCCGAGGAATTCGCGGATCGGATGAAAGCCGGGAAGATCAATGTGTTCGATGTACGCAAACAGGGTGAATGGGACGCCGAACATTTGGAAGGTGCCACCCACACTTCATTGCAGTTCCTGAACGACCACCTCGCAGAATTCAGCAAGGATGCTGAGAACTACATACACTGCGCTGGCGGATACCGAAGCATGATCGCGGCCTCCATCCTGAAATCGCGTGGATACCACAACGTGATCGATGTAGCCGCTGGGTTCGGTGCGATCAAGCAAACGGACCTGGCCACCACCGCATTCGTATGCCCCAGCACGATCGCGAAGTAGGGTCCAGAGCGATCTCGGAAATAAGAAGGGCGGCCATCGCGGGCCGCCCTTCTTGTTGTTGATCCTGATCTTCAAGCCAACTCCTTCTTCGCCAAGTAGAAATCGATCAACTCAATGCCTTTCTCGTTCAAGCGAGCATCCAGATCAGCCAAGGTCTTGGGTGGAGGAAGGATCACTCGATCGCCCTTCTTCCAATTCAACGGCATGGCGCAACCGTTGGCATCGGCCGTCTGCATGGCCTCCAACACGCGCATGATCTCCTCCATATTGCGGCCCACGTTCAGGGGGTAGTACATCACCAAGCGAATGATGCCCTTGGGGTCGATGAAGAACACAGCGCGCACTGCCGCAGTGCTACTGGCATTCTCATGCAACATGCCGTAGAGCTTCGCCACCTTCATATCGATGTCGGCGATGATCGGGAAGTCCATGTACACACCGGTCTTCTCGCGTACGGCTTGCACCCAGGCCACGTGGCTATGGATGCTGTCGATGCTTTCACCGATGAGCTTCGTGTTGTGCTTCGCGAACCATTCCTTGTTCTCTGCGAAGCCGCTCAGTTCCGTGGTACAGACCGGGGTGAAGTCGGCGGGGTGCGAGAACAGGATGGTCCAACTGTCCTTGATGTAGTCGCTGAACTTCAGCGGACCGTGTGTGGTGAGGGCCTCGAAATCGGGAGCTGGATCGCCGATGCGGGGCATTGATGTGTTTTCCATAAGGATGCAATTTGATATGGCAAAGAGACTTCATCCAGAACGATCACGAAGTGACAATGCTCACATGGATCCATCGACAGCATTGTTCCAGTGATGATCCTCACGATCCGCAATACCTGAATGTCGGACCTTTGCACTCACCGATACGAAGCCGCATGAAACCGAACATGGGAAGTCTGGATCGCACGATCCGCATCATCGCGGCCGTGATCATTGGTGCCCTTTACTTCACGAATACGATCACCGGTACATTCGGCATCTTGCTATTGCTCTTGGCGGCGGTCTTCTTGCTCACGAGTGGCGTGAGCTTCTGTCCGTTGTATGCACCGTTCAAGATCAGCACGCGGAAACCATGAAGCGGAGTTGGTTGATCACCATCCTAGGTATCGCGCTCGGGGCGTTGCTGGGTTGGTTCTATTGGAGCCAATGGGGGTGTACCAACGGATGTGCCATCACCAGTAGCCCGATCAACAGTTCGCTGTACGGTGCGTTGATGGGTGGCCTGTTGGTGAACACCTTCAAGAAAGAGAAGAAGAACACGGATCAACGGATCAACGAAACCAACAGCTGAATGCTACGCACTCTATTCGGAATGGGTCCCAAGGTGGACCTGAAGGAAGTACTTTCTAAAGGCGCTACCATTTTGGACGTACGCTCGACCGGTGAATTTGCCGGAGGACACATCAAAGGCTCGGTGAACATCCCGCTGGATCAATTGGAACAGCGCATGGGCAAACTGCCGAAGGGCAAGGCCATCATCGCATGTTGTTTGAGCGGAGCGCGTAGCGGAAGGGCGGTCGATATCCTGAAGGCGAACGGAGTGGAAGCGTACAACGGTGGAGGCTGGTCCGGCTTGAACGCTATGCTTCGCCGATGATGCGCACGTTGTTGACCAATTGGAGTTTCGCACGGGTGGTCAGGCTGGTACTCGCACTGATGTTCCTTGTGGCCGGATACTCCAAGGGCGATGCCGTGGCCTACTTCGCGGCTGCTTTCTTCGGCGTACAAGCGCTGTTGAATTTGGGATGTTGCGGCACGTCATGCACATCTGTAGAAAGGGTCGCAGCTATAGAAGGTGAGGTGACCGATGTGTCGTACAAAGAAGTGCATTGAAGATGGCAACGACATTCAAGGAGCTGATCAACGGTGACAAGCCGGTGCTGGTGGACTTCTTTGCTGAATGGTGTGGGCCGTGCAAAGCCATGAAGCCGATCCTGGATGAGTTCAAGGAACGGATCGGTGACCGTGCGGTGGTGATCAAAGTGGACGTGGACAAGAATCCAGCAGCAGCCCAAGCCTACCACGTGCAAGGCGTTCCGACTTTGGCCATCTTCAAGGAGGGGAAGGTGGTTTGGCGCAAGTCCGGAGTCCATTCCACGAGCCAACTGGAGGAGGCCATACGGCCCTATCTATGAGCCACTATTGCTCGTCGCAAGGTGTACTTCGAGAGAGCCACGCCCAAGGGTAACACGTCCGTCGCGCTGCAATTGTTGCAACAACCGGGTGATCACCTCACGTGGTGAATTCAATTCGTTCGCGATGTCTTCATGGGTGCCTTTGACGATCGCACTCCCCGTGGCATGCACCCGCTTCACGAGGTAGTCCCAAAGCTGTTCATCCATCTTGTGGAAAGCCACCACTTCGATGGTTTCCAGCAACTCGCCAAAACGCTGCGCTTGATTGTCGCTCACGTATCGCCTCCACTCCGGGAAGACCATCCATTCATCGGTGTAGCGGGCCGGGATCATCCACAATTCGGCATCCTCCTCCACCACGGCACGCACGGAACTGGTCCTGTTGGAACTACAGCAGGTCAGTGACATCGCGCAGGATTCTCCGGGCATGATGTGGTACAGGAAGCGCTCATGGCCTTCCCCATCCTGCACCAGGATCCGCAAGCTACCCTTCTCCACGATCGGAACATGGGTGATCACATCGCCAGGCTGCATCAGTTCGGAACCGGCCGCGAGCGAACGCTTGATCACGACCTTGTCGAATTCCTTTCCCAGATCCGATCCAGAGAACATGTTTGCTGGTGCTTTCACGAACGCGAACATACTCCTAGCAAGGCGACTTCTGCCCGATCCCTAGCCCCTCGACCGGAAAAGTGGGTCCAACGCTATGGGCTTCAACGCCCCGAAGGGATCGTGATGGCCACCATGACGATGGCTCCCCCAACGACCCTATCCATGCACCAAATGAAGGTTCTCATTGGGACAGTTCGAATGAACTCTTAGCTTGGCCTCCATAATCCAAAACCCCAAATCATGAAGATCATTCGAAAAACAGCCCTTCTCTTCGCCATGAGCACCTTGGTCATCACCCAAACGGGATGCTTCGGGGAGTTCGCATTGGTGCGCAAAGTGTACGAGTGGAACGACAACTTGAGCGACAGCAAGTTCGTGAAGACCTTGGTGTTCTACGTACTGAACATCATACCAGTATACGGGATCGCAAGCTTCATCGATGTGGTGATCCTGAACTTGATCGAGTTCTGGAGCGGATCCAACCCGTTGAGCATGAACGAAGGCGACTACGAGATGCAGATGGCCACCATGAAAGGTGACCAGTTCAAGATGGAAGCTACCAAGGACACCTTCACCACCACGCAGATGACCGGAGAAAAGGCCGGAGAGGTGCGCGTGATGAAGTTCGATCGTTGCGACAATACATGGAAATACACCGACAGCAACGTTCGTGAAGCTGCGATCATGACCTTCGTGAACGGAGATGTCGACCAGATCCGCGTATACACCGACAACGGTTCGGTGGACTTGACCACTGCTGACATGGCTGATGCCACCGCACTCGCTGCCAAGTTCGGCGGTTGCGACCTGGCACTGGCGAAGTGATCCATACAACCTCAATGAAGAAGCCCGGCCAAAAGCCGGGTTTCTTCCGTTCTACAGGTCCTTGAGAGTCCCTGTTGGGGTGACCGATGTTGATGCTGCTCATTCCACATCAAGATCAAGCGCATCCGAAGTGGTCAGGACCGATTCGTTCGAGATCAGTCTTCTCCGGTCATCTTTGAGGGATCCACCCACTTGTCGAAATCCTCAGCGTTCACATAGCCTAGTAACAATGCGGCCTCCTTCAAAGTAGTGCCTTCCTTGTGCGCCTTCTTGGCGATCTCGGCGCTTTTGTAGTAGCCTATGTGCGTGTTGAGGCTGGTGACCAACATGAGCGAGTTCTCCAAGTGGCGTTGCAGCACGGCCTTGTTCGGTTCAATACCCACTGCGCACTTGTCGTTGAAGCTCACGCATGCATCTCCCAACAATCGGGCGCTTTGCAACACGTTCGCTGCGATCAATGGCTTGAAGACATTCAACTCGAATTGGCCTTGCATGCCACCGACACTCACTGCCACGTCGTTGCCGATCACTTGCGCACACACCATGGTGAGGGCCTCCGGCTGGGTGGGGTTCACCTTGCCGGGCATGATCGAAGAGCCGGGTTCGTTGTCCGGGATGATCAGCTCACCGATGCCACTGCGCGGACCGCTGCTAAGCGCACGGATGTCATTGCCGATCTTCATCAAGGAAACAGCCAATCGTTTCAACGCTCCGCTCAGTTCCACCATGGCATCATGTGCCGCCAAGGATTCGAATTTGTTGGGTGCCGTAACGAAAGGAAGTCCGGTCAGCTCGGCGATCTTCTTCGCCACCAGCACGCTGTAGCCTTTGGGGGCGTTGAGACCTGTACCCACTGCGGTACCTCCCAACGCTAGTTCACGCACCATCTCCAACGCATTGTTCACGGCACGCATGCCGTTGTCCAATTGCTGCACGTAGCCACTGATCTCCTGCCCCAAGGTCAACGGGGTCGCATCCATGTAGTGCGTACGGCCGGTCTTCACGATGTCCTTGAAATCCACGCTCTTCTTCGCGAGGGTATCACGCAGCAATTTCACACCGGGCAAGGTCACTTCAACGGTGAGCTTGTACGCTGCAATGTGCATCGCCGTCGGATACGTATCGTTGCTGCTCTGGCTCTTGTTCACATCGTCGTTCGGGTTCAGCACCTTTTGCTCGTCCCCGAGTGAACCGCCGTTCAGGACGTGTGCCCGATAGGCCACCACTTCATTCACGTTCATGTTGCTCTGGGTGCCGCTGCCGGTCTGCCAGATCACCAAGGGGAACTGATCGTCCAACGCACCGGTAAGGATCTCATCGCACACATTACCAATGAGGTCGCTCTTTTTCTGGGGAAGCTTGCCGAGCTCCAGATTGGTAAGCGCCGCAGCCTTCTTCAGGTACGCGAACGCATGCACGATCTCCAACGGCATGCTGCCCGGAGGCCCGATCTTGAAATTGTTGCGGCTGCGCTCCGTTTGCGCGCCCCAGTACTTGTCGGCGGGGACCTTCACCTCGCCCATGGTGTCCTTTTCGATACGGTAGTTCATGTCAAGATTCAATTATCAAGTCTCAAGATACAAGGCCCAGTGGTCAAGGTTCTGGTGCTTCCAGATCACGTCCACTTCGAGACTTGACAATTGAGCCTTGTGACTTGTTACACTTTCTGACTCTGCCCCTGTTGCATCAGGAAGGCCTTGAGGAATTCATCCAAGTGGCCGTTCAGCACATCGTCTACACTGCTTGTCTCGTGTTCGGTGCGCACATCCTTCACCAGTTTGTACGGTTGTAGCACATAGTTGCGGATCTGGCTGCCCCACTCGATCTTCTTCTTGCCCGCTTCGATCTCGCTGCGTTTGGTACGCCTGCGTTCCAACTCCGCCTCATACATCTGGCTTTTCAGCAATTGCAAAGCCTTGGTCTTGTTGTCCAACTGGCTCCGGGTCTCGGTGTTCTCGATCACGATGCCCGTGGGTCCGTGTCGCAGACGCACGCCGGTCTCCACCTTGTTCACGTTCTGGCCACCGGCTCCACCACTGCGGAAGGTATCCCACGTGATGTCCGCCGGATTGATGTCGATATCGATGCTTTCGTCCACGAGCGGGAACACATACACACTGACGAAACTGGTATGGCGCCGCGCTTGGCTATCGAATGGACTGATGCGCACCAAGCGGTGTACGCCGTTCTCCCCTTTCAGCATACCGAATGCGAAATCGCCATCCACCTCGATCGTGGCTTGCTTGATGCCCGCTGCTTCCCCATCTTGGTAATCGAGCACGCGCACATTGTACCCGTTCTTCTCGGCCCACATGCGGTACATGCGCAACAGCATCATCGCCCAATCGTTGCTCTCGGTGCCGCCTGCACCACTGGTGATCTGCACCACGGCGCTGAGTGGGTCCTCCTCGGCACTGAGCATGTTCTTGAATTCGAGTTCTTCCAGCGCTTCGGAGGCCTTTTTGAATTGGGTTTCGAGTTCCTCCTCCGGCACTTCTTTCGCCTTGAAGAATTCGAAGACCACACCGAGGTCGTCGACTTCCCGCTTCACACCCTCGTACAGGCCTATCCAACGCTTCAGCTCGCGGATCTTGTGCATGACCACTTGGGCCTTCTTCTGGTCATTCCAAAAGTCGGGGTCCAAGGTGTATTTCTCCTCTTCCAGGATGCGGCCTCGCTTCTCCTCGATGTCCAAGTAGCCCTTGAGGGCTTCAAGGCGCTGGTTGAGGTCGTCGATCTTGTCGATGGTGATCATAGGGGCCGCAAAAGTACGTGGTTGAGGTTGTGGGTCGCACGTGCGTTGTATCAACGACCGACCACTTCGACCATGACCTTTTCCACTATGTCTGACGAATACCCTCTTCCCAAGAAATAGCGGAACACCTTCTGCCGCTTGATGCGCACATTGCTCTCCTTCTCTCTTTCCCAGCGTCTGGTCAGTAGCTTCAACAAGTTGGCCTTGTACTCTGTTTCCTCGATGCTTTTCAACCCCAGCGCGATGCACGGCGCACTTACCTGCTTGGCCTTCAACGCTGCCTCGATCTTACGCGCACCCCAACCCTTCTGCCTGAACTTACTCACGGCGAAGTGTTCCGCGAAACGCGCCTCGTTCAAGTAGCCTTCACCGATCAGTTGGCTGATGGTGGTCTCCACCTCTTGCTTATGTCCACCCCATTCGTAGAGCTTATCGCGCACCTCCTGTTGGGCACGCTCCTGCCGAGAGCAATAGGCGCGGGCCTTGGGAAGAAGTTCCGTCGGAGCGGAGCGGGCAGGCATGGTGCGAAGATGGGGAGAGCACCACGATCCACAAGACCTTTCGTACAAGTACGTATCATGATGAGAGGGTCTCGATACTTCCGATCCTCCGTCCGGTTTCTGTCTTACTCCGAGAAAAGCACTTGCTCGGTGGTGATCACTATTCAACAATGAGACCAGCACCACTCAGCGAATGACCCTGCGGCCTCGATCCCGCTACCTTTGGTCACCTGATGGAGAACGGAAAGAACGCACTGCATGCGCTGGTCTGCGGCGGCACACAAGGCATTGGAAAAGCGACCGCTTTCGCACTGGCGGAACAAGGAGTACGCATCACCCTCTTGGCCCGCGATGAAGCGAAATTGCGCGCCGTATCAAAGGAACTCCCCCCCATCGACGGGGGCACGCATGACCATTTGGTAGCCGACCTGAGCGACCCTACGGCTTTTGGACCCGTGATCAGTGAATTCGCAGCCCATGGCCCGATCGACATCTTGGTGAACAATACCGGTGGACCACCACCAGGGCCCGCACACGAGGCGGACATCGCGACCTACGCAGCCGCATTCGCGCTGCACCTGCTGAGTTTCCAGACTTTGGTACGCGCCATCGTACCGGGCATGAAGGCACGCGGACATGGCCGCATCATCAACGTGATCAGCACCAGCGTGAAGCAGCCCTTGTCCAACTTGGGTGTAAGCAATACCATTCGCGGTGCGGTCGCCAGTTGGGGCAAGACCTTGGCCAATGAACTCGGGCCATTCGGGATCACCGTGAACAATGTGCTGCCCGGTGCCACGGAGACCGAACGACTGCATGAGATCATCCGGAACAAAGCGAAGAAGACGCAGGTTTCGGAAGAAGTGGTGAAGGATGAGATGCTCAGCGAGATCCCGCTTCATCGATTCGCCCGTCCAGAGGAGATCGCTGCGGCCATCGCCTTTTTGGCGGGGCCTTCAGGAGGCTACATCAACGGCATCAACCTACCGGTGGATGGTGGGCGCACGCGGTGTTTGTAGGATGCACAGTTAGCCCATTCGCAAACTGAGCGGGATCTGGTAGTGAACCGGAACAGGCACGCCACCTTGACTTCCCGGCACGAACCTCGGCATGGACCGAAGCACGCGCTCCACTTCTTGCACCACTTCGGGGTCCACTTTTGGCGCACACACGATACGGCCAACGCGACCATCGACCTCCACACGGAACGTGACGGTGGTACGTACATGGCCGCGCACGGACCTCGGCATGCGGAACTCGCGTTGCAAGTGAGCCTGTATCCGCTCTTCGGTACACGGGTCCACATGCTCTGGATCCTCACGGAAGCACCGTTCGAAATAGGGCTTCACACCCGCATTGGGAACGAACAGGGTCACCGTCGTGGTGGTTCCGGAACCGTTCGTTGGTGCAGGATAAGGGGTCGGAGCAGGATCCGGTGTTCCTGGACCGGGATCGGTCGTGGGATCGGTTGGAGGTTCGGTGCCCGGCTCAACAGCAGCAATGGGGTCGATCGCTGCAGTAGACTTCTTCGCCGCGCGTTTCCCCGTGTTCGGCTTCTCCGAACGGATCACGAATACGGGCTCTGGCCAGTCCTCTTCATGTGATAGGTCCGGCAGCCGTTCCACCACCAACTCAGGGGTGCGCCACTCGAAGGCCACCAAGGTGAACGATGCCGCTACGATGGCACCCAAGAAGAATCGTTGTCCGGTGGCCGCTTGGGCAGTGCGCCAGGCATGTTCCTTGTTCTGCATGATCGGGTTTTATCATAGAACACCGATCCGGGCCGGATCATTGTGGACCCTCCGGTACTTCCGCGACCAAGCGGAAGCCCTTGCCATGCACGTTGATGATCTCCACCGCAGGGTCCTCACGCAAGTACTTCCTCAGTTTGGCGATGTACACATCCATGCTGCGGCCATTGAAATAGCTGTCATTGCCCCACACCGTGTTCAACGCCACGCTGCGCTCCAACACCTCGTTGCTGTGTGCGCACAACAACCGCAACAACTCCGATTCCTTGGTCGTGAGTTTGCGTTCACCGACCGGTGTATGCAGCACCTGTTTGCGGTGATCGAACTTGGAGTCACCGAACAGGTACTCCTCCGGTTCCACAGGCCGGGGTTCTACACCGTTCGCTCTGCGCAGCACGGCGGAGATCCGCAACAGCAACTCCTCCATCACGAAGGGCTTGGTCATGTAATCGTCCGCACCACTTTGGAAACCGCTGATGGTGTCCTGTTTCATGCTCTTGGCGGTCAGGAAGATGATGGGCGTGGTGCTATCCTTCTGCCGGATCTCCTGCGCCATGGTGAAGCCATCCTTCACGGGCATCATCACATCCAGGATCAGCAGGTCATATCCGCCTTTCGCGTAGGCCTCCATGCCCTGTTGCCCATCGACGCGCAGGTCTGCTTGGTAGCCTTTGGCACGCAGGTATTCCAGCAACAGATTACCGAGGTTGTTGTCGTCTTCGACCAATAGCAGCTTCAGTGGTTCGGACATGTTCGAATGGAATGAATATACGGAACGTGCTCCCACGACCGGGCACACTGTCCAGTTCGATGCGACCTTCGTGACGATCCACCACCGTGCGCACGTAGCTCAGGCCAAGGCCAAAGCCCTTTGCATTGTGGATATTACCGGTAGGAACGCGGTACAAGCGTTCGAAGACCTTGCGCTGTTCCGAGGGTGCGATACCGATCCCGTTGTCGGATACGCTCACGGTCACCCCTTCGTTGTTGCTGGTGGTGGCAATGCGGATGCGGGGTTCCTGCTCCGCGTACTTCACCGCGTTATCGATCAGGTTGTAGAAGAGGTTGGTGAGGTGGATCCGATCACCACTGACCCGATATATCTCGGCCTTCAGGTCCAGATCGATACGGCCATTGCGACGCGAAACCTGGATGTTGCTGCTGCGCACCACGTCCTGTAGCAGTGCATGTACATCGAGGTCCACGTGCTTGATCACCATTTGTCCGCTTTCCATCACGGCACTCTGCAACACATTCTCCACCAAGGAACCCAAGCGCTTGTTCTCGTCGCGGATCATGCCCACGAAGGTGCGCACCTGTTCTTCTGTTTTGGGCATGGACGGATCGGAGAGCGCTTCACACGCCAGGCCGATGGTGCTGATGGGCGTCTTCAGCTCGTGTGTGAGGTTGTTCACCAGATCATTGCGGATCTCGCTGATCCGCTTTTGCCGGAAGATGGTGCGGATGGTGAATGCGAAGGCCATGCCGATGATGACCATGAACACGGCACTGATCAGCAGCAACGGCAACATGCCCTGCCAAAGCACCCGTCGTTGTCCGGGTACATCCACATGCAAGAAGTAGGACGGACCGGCGAGGTCGTGGCGGAAGAGTTTCTCCCGGAAAGGGGCTTCCGCGACCAGTGCTTGATCCGGCCAAGCCTTGCCGTTCAACATCATGGGATGGCCATACCCATCGAACACCCCGTAGTGGAGCGGGCCTTGAATGCCGTTGGCCTTGAACTCCTCCATGAGCAACGAATCCAACACCCCGGGATCGATCCGTTCCTGGATATCGCGGACCAGTTCACTGGCGAGGATCCCACGGACCAGATCGGTGATCAAGGCTTCATGGTCCTCTTCTTCCTGCGGGTCCCAAGTGCGCTCCAAGCCATCCGCGACCGGCGGGTACGGCGGTGTGGTCGGGACCATCGGATCCGGATCCTCGTGCATCATCATGTGCTCGTGTACATCCTGCTGCCCAGATCGAGCTCGCCGTGTGGCATCCAGCTTTCCTAACAAACGTCGCCCTGCACCATGGCGCTTCAAGACGTGCATGCGCTCCAACTGCTCCAGCCGGTCGCTCACGGCGAATAGGGCATTGTCCACGCTGCGCTGGAACTGCACCTCGCGCAGGTCCATGGTATCCCGCATCCATTTCACCTGGATGCCCATGAGCCCGAGCAACGCGATGCTGATAGCGATCAACCAACCTGTGATCCAACGTTTGTCCACGGTTCGAAGCTATTGGCAGGCCATGCGATGCAGTACACGTTAACGCTCTTTAACGTTCGTTCGCAGAACCTTAACAGACCTCCCTTCGGCGGTACCACACCTTTGCACCGCGACCCCGGAACAACGGGTCGCAAAAGGAGGAAAAAGGCTTGTTCGCGGACTTTGGGTTTTGGTTCCGCAACAGGACAACAAGGGGTCGAAAGGCTTTCACGTAAGTGGAGGCCTTTCGACATTCATGGCCTTGTTCGGGCTGTGATCGAGATCGCACCATGTAGGGTCCTCCACTTGGACTTGTATAGGAGTAAAGTCGGAGGCATGCGACCGTGTCGCCTCACACATTGTGGGCATTTCCGGCTGGCTTGGTGGTGCGCGGTTGAGGATCATGCGCAGCGAACTCGACAATGTGATGGCAGTCCCGTGACCCATCCTGAAATGGGTTTACGCAGAACCGCAACCCTATGAAAGGGAAGTTCAAGCATAACAGGAACAGGAAACTCTTTTGAAGCTCCGTAGGGTCTAGCACTCCGCTCTTGAACGCCTCGTGCCTATTGGCTCTCTGCTTAAACAAGCGCCTTCATCTCCTCCTCGTAGATCTCCAGCACGAAGTCCAGTGCATGCAAGCGGGCTTCGTCCAGATCGGTGAACCAGCGCTCGCCGACGAACACCGGATGCCCCTTGATCTTCACGACGAGGTCGTAGCCGATGGGGCCATCGGTCGCAGGTGCGTCCTCGTCGAAGATCATCGCGCTGCGGATCACGAAATCCTTCTTGCTCAAGAAGGTCACCAGGTCTGTGGCGACATCCTCCTTGTCGGGCTTCCAGTACTTCGATAGGCGAAAACGTTCTGCGGAAAGGGGGAATCGCTCGCGCAGCTGATCGAAGGAAAGGGTGAAGGAAGTGCTCACAGCGATGCGTTCATGATCCCATCAAACCCAAGCAGAATGGGTCGGCACTAGTTGAAGTCGACCCCTCTACAACGGGATCTCGTTCCCCTCGCCGTCCTGCACGGTGAAGTCGAGGTATTGGTGGGAGCCTTCGCCCTTCACCTTCACCCATTTCTTCCAGCGCCACCACCACTTCTGCTGGATGCTCGGTAGGCCCTTGGTGAAATAGGCGGCGAGGAAAGGATGCACGCTGAGTGTGAGGCCACTCATCTGCCTTTCGCCGTGGAAGTAATTGAGGGCGTTCTCGATCTGGTCCACGATCAGGACCGGAGCTTCGACTTCCCCGGTGCCATTGCACGTGGGGCAGCTCTCGCTGGTGTCGATCTCCGTTTCCGGACGTACGCGCTGTCGGGTGAGTTCGATCACACCGAACCGACTTGGCGCAAGCACGTTGTGTTTGGCCTTATCGTCGGCCATGGCATCTTTCAATGCCCGGTGCAGTGTGCGCCTATTCTCGGCTTCGTACAGGTCGATGAAGTCGATACAGATGATGCCTCCCATATCACGCAGGCGCAACAGGCGAGCGATCTCGATAGCGGCTTCCACGTTGATGTCCAGTGCGTTCTTCTCCTGGGCCTGATTGCCCCCTTTCCGGCTGCCACTGTTCACATCGATGACGTGCATGGCCTCCGTTTTCTCAACGATGAGATAAGCACCACTGGTGAGCATGACCTGCTTACCGAAGGCCTGCTTGATCTGCCTGTTGATCCCGAAGTTGTCGAAGATGTCCAGCTTGCCTTTGTAGTGCTTGACGATGTCCTTCTTCTCTGGGGCGGTCTTTTCCAAGGTCTGGTAGATCTCCTCGGCGAGGAGCTCATCGTCCACATGGATGCTGGTGAAATTCTTGTTGAGCACATCGCGCAGCACGGCACTGGTGCGGTCGATCTCCCCAAGGACCTTCTTCGGTGCTTGTGCATTACGCAGGTTGCGGAACATGGTGTCCCACCGACCCATCAAGGTCTTCAGATCGGCCTCGAGGTCCTCGGTGCGTTTGCCTTCGGCATTGGTGCGGATGATGATCCCAAAACCCTTCGGCTTGATGGCGTTCATCAGATCCTTGAGGCGCCTGCGTTCCACCTCGTCGGTGATGCGTGCGGAGATGCTGGTCTTGTTGATGAAGGGCACCAGCACCATGTAACGTCCAGCCAAGGTGACCTCGGCCGTGAGGCGCGGCCCCTTGGTGCTGATGGGTTCCTTGGCGATCTGTACCAGGATGCTTTGACTTGCGCTGAGCACGTCGGCGAGTTTCCCTTCTTTGGGAATGTCGGTGTCCAACTTCCAACTCTCCAGAAGGCTGGAGTTAACGGTACCACTAACGGCACCCTTAGCGAACTTGTACGCGTTCCGGTATTGCGGACCGAGGTCGAAATAGTGCAGGAAGGCATCCTTCTCGTGCCCCACGTCCACGAATGCAGCATTGAGGCCCGGGGCCACTTTGCGCACTTTGGCGAGGTATACATCGCCCACGGAGAATCCGCGCTCGGTTCGCTCCCGGTGCAGTTCAGCAAGCACCTTGTCCTTCATGAGGGCAAGTGCTACTTCACCGTTACTGGAACGGATGATGAGATCGATGTTCACGCTCGAATGTGGGATATGGAAGGTCGGTACCGGAAACCGGCACCCTGTGAACAGGCCACAGGCCTAGGGATCAACTCCCTAGGCCTACGCTGTCGCACGATCCAAAGAACCTAGCGGTTCTTCTTCTTGTGGCGATTCTTCCGCAAGCGCTTCTTGCGCTTGTGCGTGGCCATCTTGTGACGCTTCCTTTTCTTACCGCAGGGCATGTTGCTCCTTTATTTAACGTTCTCCAATTCGAGCAGGAACCGATCCACGCCGTTAAGCATGGCCGTATCCTGCGTCAGTGTCTTATACTTCTTCAAACTCGCGATCGCTTGGGCATTGCTGTCCAATGTCGCGTAGGTGCGCCCCAAGTAGAACCAAGCATCGGGAAAATTCACCGAGTCCAAGTCCAGCACTTTTTGGAAGCGTTCGAGGGCTTTCGGGTATTGACCACTCTGGATCGAGAAGAGTCCGAGGTTCCAATGTGCTTCCACATTGTTCGGTTCATCCTCGAGGATCTCGCGCAGCATCATGATGCCACGCATGGGGTCTTGACCGTTCACCAAGGCGACCGCTTCGGCCGTTCGGGCCTTTGCGGGATCCATGGCCGAGACCTTGACCGCTTCCTTCCCGGCAGGTGTCCGGGGCGCTAAGAACAAAAGAACGATCACCACCAACGCACCGAGAAGGGCAAGCAACTGCGGCTTCTTGAAGCCTGCCATTGCTTACTGGCTCACAGGACGGTTCTTCACCTTGTCGACGAAGGTGTCGGCCGGTTTGAACGCCGGCACATCGTGCGCCGGAATGATGATGGTGGTGTTGCGGGCGAGGATCCTTCCGGTCTTCTGTGCCCTACGCTTCACCACGAAGCTCCCGAACCCACGCAGGTGGACGTTCTCGCCTTTTTCAAGGCTGCCTTTCACTTCTTCCATGAATGCCTCCACCGTTGCCAACACCACTTGGCGTTCGACACCGGTTCTTTTGGAGATGATGGCGACCAATTCTGCCTTCGTCATAACCCTGCTTCGGTTTGGGGCCGCAAAGATAGCCGGAAAGGTGGATCACGCAACCGATCTTTGCGCCTGTATGTCAACTGCTTGGTTCACCAAGGCCCTGCTTCCGTGGTACCGGGAACATTACCGCCCCCTACCATGGCGCGAAACCCGCGACCCGTACCGGATCTGGCTGAGTGAGGTGATCCTACAGCAGACCCGAGTGGACCAAGGGTTGGCCTATTGGGAGCGCTTCGTGGCGCGTTACCCCACCATTATGGACCTCGCTGCGGCCCCGGAAGGGGAGATACTGCGCTTGTGGCAAGGCTTGGGTTATTACAGCCGAGCACGCAATCTGCTTTCCGCTGCCAAGCAGGTGGTGCAGGACCACGGAGGCCATTTCCCGGCGGACCACGCCGCGCTGTGCAGCCTGAAGGGCGTGGGCGATTACACCGCTTCGGCCATCGCCAGTATCTGCTTCGACCTTCCGGAACCGGTGGTGGATGGCAACGTTTACCGGGTGCTGGCGCGGATCTTCGGTAACGGTACGCCGATCGATAGCACCGCCGGACGGAAGGAGTTCCGGGCCTTGGCGGCCCAATTGCTGGACCCGAAGCACCCCGGAGACCACAACCAAGCGGTGATGGAGCTGGGGGCCACCGTCTGTACCCCGCAGAAGCCCTTGTGCGGGCAATGTCCGTTGGCGAACAAGTGCATCGCACGGAAGGCTGACCGGATCGCAGAACTACCCTACAAGGCCGGGAAGACGAAAACCCGGACACGGCACTTCAATTACCTGCACATCGCAGTGGAAGACGGCATCTATCTGCACAAGCGGGAAGGAAGGGACATTTGGCAAGGACTGTGGGAGTTGCCGTTGATCGAGAGTGATCGTCCACTAGGGGCAAGTGCCATGGCCAAGCGCATCGCACTGACGATCGGACCGACCGCTGTGATCACCGCGAAGCATGGCCCTGTGAAACACCTGCTGAGTCACCAGGTCATCTTCGCTGTATTCTGGACATGTGTACTGCCGAAGAAGGCTCGCCCTCCAAAAGGCTGGGTCCGGGTGTCGTGGAAGAAGCTGGACAGGCATGCACTTCCTAGAGTGATGGAATGCCACTTCCAAGAACACAGGCCCGAAAGTCGGGGTGGAAGGAAGCCTTATCTTCGTCCTCCTATCCACTGAATCATGGCTGGAGTGAACAAAGTGATCCTGATCGGCAACCTCGGCGCCGATCCTGAGATCAAGCATCTACAGAACGATGTGACCGTGGCGAACTTCAACATCGCCACCACCGAATACTTCAAGGACAAGCAGACCGGCGAACGCCGCGAGCAGACCGAGTGGCACCGCATAGTAGCTTGGCGCTGGCATGCGCAAACGGCGGAGAAATACCTGCGCAAAGGCAGCAAGGTGTACATCGAAGGCAAATTGCGCAGCCGCCAGTACCAGGACAAGGATGGCCAAACACGCTACATCACGGAGGTGGTGTGCGACGAGATGAATATGCTGGACCGACCCACCACGGACGGGGGGGCCGGACAGGGAGCGGGTCAGGCACCTGCTCACCAAGCCGGGCCCACCAGCCAACCGGTGACTTCGAGCAGCAGTGCGCCGACGGATAACGATACGGACGATCTACCCTTTTAAGTGGAGCCCCCGTCTTTGCTTTTCCTGAACATCGCGCTGCAAATGAAGGCGCTGGAGCCCGGCACCGCAGCGGTGTTGCTGGCGATCGGTGTGCTCTTGGTCTGCTCCGCCGCGATGTCCGCGAGCGAGGTGGCCCTTTTCTCCCTTTCCCCAACGCAATTGCGCGATGTGCAGGAGCGCGGTGGCACCTCCGGCCAACGGGTGATGGACCTGCTCGCCAAACCGCGCAGGCTCTTGGCCACCATCTTGATCGCGAACAACTTCGTGAATGTGGCCATCATCATCCTTTCCACGGTGGCCGTCGCGGATCTGGTCCACTTGGATCGTTTACCAGCGTACATGGTCTTTGCGATCCAAGTGATCGCCGTGACCTTCTTGCTGTTGTTGATCGGCGAAGTGATCCCGAAGGTGTACGCCACATCGCAACCGGTGCGCGTGGCCCAATTGATGTCCGGTCCATTGATCACCATGCGCTGGTTGTTCCGCCCGATCAGCGAAGCTTTGGTCCGTAGCACCACCTTCATTGAGAAGCGCTACCGCAAGCGCACAGGCCAGAACATATCGGTGGATTCATTGGGCCATGCCCTTGACCTGACGCAGGATGCCAGCACATCCGACGAAGAGCAACGGATCCTGCGCGGCATTGTGAAATTCGGCAACTTCGAGGTGCGGCAAGTGATGCGCCCACGAACGGAGATGATCGCCTTCGACAAGGAGATCGACTTCAAAGCGCTTCTGGCGGCGATCGTCGAGTCCGGATTCTCGCGCGTTCCCATCTATGAGGAGACACCGGACCGCATGATCGGTGTGCTGTACATCAAGGATGTTCTTCCGCACTTGGACCGCACCGAATTCGATTGGCATACGCTGCTGCGCGACCCTTATTTCGTGCCGGAAAGCAAGAAGTTGGATGACCTGCTGAAGGAGTTCCAGTCCGAGAAAGTACACCTGGCCGTGGTGGTGGATGAATACGGCGGCACCAGTGGCATCGTCACGTTGGAAGACGTGATCGAGGAGATCGTAGGGGACATCACGGACGAGTACGACGATGAGAACTTGTTCTACAGCAAGTTGGATGACCACACCTGGGTGTTCGAAGGCAAGACGGCACTCCCGGATGTTTACCGGGTGATGGACATCGATGGTGAGGTCTTCGAGGCCCACAAAGGGGATAGTGGCACATTGGGCGGGTTCGTGCTGGAACTCACCGGTCGCATACCGAAGAAAGGCGAGCGCGTGGAGTTCCGCAACTTCACTTTCGTGGTGGAAGGTTCGGACAACAAGCGTGTACGCCGCGTGAAAGTGATCCAACGGGATGAAGCGACCCCTTAGCTGGCTCCTTCTCCTTTTGTGCGTACCGGCCTGCACGGAGGATCCTGTGCCCAAGCCAAAGGGCTACTTCCGCATCGACCTCCCTGAACAGCGATACAACGTTTGGGTCGATAGCACGACCTTCCGTGCGGAGCTACCGGTCTATACCAAGGTGGGGATCCGTTCCTCGCAAACGGACGCGCGGTGGTACGATGTGCGCTTTCTAGGGCAACGCGCCACTGTGCATTTGACGTGGACCCCGGTAGGCGATCAACTACAGCCCCTGATCGAGGATGCACACCTGTTCAAGAATACGCACCAATCGAAAGCCGCACGGATCCGGAGCGAACGTATCGTGAATGACGGTACACGCGTTTTTGGCAACGTCTACGATGTAGATGGCGACGTGGCCAGCCCGATGGTCTTCTACCTCACCGACAGCACGGACAACTTCCTATACGGTGCGCTGTACTTCGATGCGCGACCGAACGCGGATTCCCTAGCACCGGTAACGGATCGGATCCGCAGCGACATGCGCCACATGATCGCTACGCTGGCGTGGCAGTGATCCGGATACCGGTCCGGTGGATCGCTTTCAGCACGATGGTGAGCAGCGCAAGCGCACCCAACTGATGCATTACACCCAAGGTCACGTTCACGTGCGATAGAAGGGTGAACACGCCCAAGGCGAATTGGATAAGGACCCCGAGCAACAAGGTCCACCACACGGTCTCCATCGATGCCGCCCGTCGGAAGACGAGAGCGAACACCGCGAAGCCCAGCGCGACCAGGTAGGCCAGATACCGATGGATGAATTGCACCCCATCTCGATGATCGGAAAGGTCGGTGACCAGATCGCCGAATGCGCGTACGTTCTCAGGCATGAAGGCACCATCCATGCTGGGCCAGGTGTTGTAGATGTGGCCCGCATCAAGCCCTGCGGTGAATGCACCCCAGATGATCTGGAGGGTGAGCAGCAGCAACAAAGCCCGCGACCACTTGGCGGGGCCATTGCGATTCGGGCGGAAGGAGGTTTGCCCGGAACGAATGTCGAAGACCGTCCAGAGCACGAGTGCGTATACGGCAAAGGCGGCGCAAAGGTGGATCGCCAAGCGGTAGTGGCTCACGTCCGGGTCATTCTCCAAACCACTTGCCACCATGAACCAACCGAGTGCGCCCACGAGGCCACCGCCGATCAACATGGCCCAGCAGCGCTTCAACAGCCAGCCTTTCAATAGCCCGTTGCGCCAGAACAAGAAGAACGGAATGGCGAAGACCAAGCCCATCAAGCGCCCCCAGTTGCGATGCAGGAATTCCCAAAAGAAGATCCGCTTGAACCCCGCCAGATCCATGTCGGAATTCTTCAACCTGTACTCCGGTATATGCTTGTACTGTTCGAAGGCTTGGTTCCAATCGTCTTCGTTCAAAGGCGGAATGGAGCCCATGATCGGATCCCACACCGTGATGCTAAGGCCGCTGCCCGTAAGGCGAGTGATGCCTCCGATCATGACCATACAAGCGATCATCACACACCCTGTCAAAAGCCAGATCACCACTGGTGTGTATTGCGCGCGGTCCGATCGTTCCATTCGTGGCGCGAAACTAGGCCCCTGGATCGAACAGGCACCAAATGAAAAAGGAGGACCGAGGCCCTCCCTTCCGAAATGAAATGCCGATCAAATGCGGAAAATGTACGTGAGCAGCGTAAGAATGCTGGGAAGCACCATGGCTGCAGGGGCTAGCACGCTGACCGCATTGGTCGTGCTGGACTTGTCGGTGTCCGTGTCAGCATTCCCTGCGGACTGCACCTGCTTGGTGACCTTCACAGCGACCACTTTGTACTGCCCATCGTGCAATTGCTGCACGGCTTCGATCATTTGCGCATCGGTGACCAAGCTCTCATCATAGGTCACGATCGCATGGTCGCGCTCCTCCCCTTCCACGAAGGCGATCTCGGTGCTAGCAACACCGGGTAGCTTGGCCAGAGCCTTCTTGATGGCCCCACCGCACATCATTTCACAACTCATGCCATCGATGCTAAGGTCGACCGTGGTGACCGGAGTCCCTGAAGTGATGACCACCTCTTCGACGGTGCGTTCCACGGATGCGGGGATCTCTGCGACCGGTGTGCTGCGCGAACAGGAGAAGAGGATGGCTAGGGTGAGCGGAAGGAGAATGCGGTGGTCCATGGCGATCGGGTTCTTGAACATAGGACGCTTGTAACGGCGACAGGTTACAAAGATAGGATCAGGAAGGGCCGATATCTTCGCACGCTTTTCGCCAAGGCGCGCCATGCAGACCACCACCGACCGTCGGACCGTTTGGATCCTCCTTCTGGGTCTGGCCTTCATTTGGGGGAGTTCCTTCATTCTGATGAAGCGTGGCCTCTTCCACGATGGTGTACCGGTGCTGACAGCGTTCCAAGTCGCCACCAGCCGCTTGGCCATCGCATGGCTGGTGCTTTCGCCGGTGTTGTTCCGCCACGGAGGCTTGTTGCGGAAGAACTGGCTGCCACTGTTGGGCACGGGGTTCCTGGGCAACGGCGTGCCTGCTTTCTTGTTCGCCACGGCCCAATCCCGGATCGACAGTTCCCTTTCCGGCATGCTCAATAGCCTGACGCCGTTGATGACCTTGTTGGCCGGCGTGTTGTTGTTCGGTATTCGTGTACGGGTGATCCAGCTCGTCGGGATCCTGCTAGGCCTTGCGGGTGCCATCGGCCTGATCCTGGTGAAACGAGGAGATGGACTACCGGCTTGGTCCCTCTATGCCGTACTGCCGATCCTCGGTGCCGTGTGCTACGGCATCAGTGGGAACATCGTGAAACGGTACCTCTACGCGCTACCACCCACGGCTACTTCGGCTTTGGCGCTCACCTTCGTTGGCCCGATATGCATCGTACTTGCGCTAGGCAGCGGATTGCCCGAGACCTTGCGGACGGTCCCGCACGCGTGGTCTGCGCTGGGCTACGTGGCCCTGCTTGCAAGTTTGAGTTCGGCCTTCGCATTTGTACTATGGAATGTGTTGCTGCAAAAGACCACGGCATTGCACGCTTCCTCCGTTACGTACTTGATGCCCGTGGTAGCGATCGGTTGGGGCATCTTGGATGGTGAGCATGTGGGTCTTCCGCAAATGGCCATGATCCTAGCAGTCTTGAGCGGGGTGTATCTGGTGAACAGCTCGAAGCGTGGTACCTGAGCCGCACACTTCCGCATCCATCGCCATATTTGCACCATGTACGAGGGCAAAAAGGTCGTTGTGGTGCTACCTGCCTACCGGGCTGCGCTTACGCTGAAACAGACCTACAGCGAGATCCCTTTCCCCTTGGTCGACGACGTGGTCCTTGTTGATGACAAGAGCCCGGACAACACGGTGGATGTGGCGCGCGCGCTGGGTATCAAGCACATTGTGATCCACGAGCAGAACAAAGGCTACGGCGGCAACCAGAAAAGCTGCTACGACAAGGCGAAGGAATTGGGAGCCGACATCGTGGTGATGCTTCATCCGGATTACCAGTACACACCGAAGTTGCTCGTGAGCATGATCGCGTTGATCGGCAATGACATCTACCCGGTGGTCTTCGGTTCGCGGATCCTCGGTGGGGGTGCGTTGAAGGGCGGCATGCCGCTGTACAAGTACGTGGCCAATCGCATGCTCACGCTCACCCAAAATCTCTTGATGAACGAGAAGTTGAGCGAATATCACACGGGCTATCGCGCCTTCTCCCGCACTGTGCTGGATCGTTGCGATTACCACCGGTGTTCGGATGATTTCGTGTTCGACAACCAGATGATCGGACAGATCTTCTGGCATCGGTTCGAGATCGCGGAGATCACCTGCCCCACGAAGTACTTTGATGAAGCCAGCAGTATCAACTTCGGTCGGAGCATGACCTATGGCCTGGGTGTGCTGCGCGTGAGCTGGCGTTACTTCCTGGCCCGAACGGGCATCATGGGTTGGAACCTGCTCGGCAAGCGCTGAATCTCCGCCGTTACCTTCGGACCATGCCATCGCGCGGTCGACTCCAACTGATCTTCCTCGCGGTCGGTGTGCTGTTCTTCCTTCCGGGTCTCGGTGCCGTACACCTCTTCGATTGGGACGAGATCAACTTTGCGGAGATCGCACGCGAAATGGTGATCACCGGCAATTGGGGCCAGCCGCAGATCGACTTCCTCCCCTTCCACGAGAAGCCACCCTTGTTCATGTGGATGCAGGCGTTGAGCATGACCATGTTCGGCGTGGGCGAGTTCGCGGCGCGACTGCCCAATGCGTTGTGCGGCATCCTCACCTTGTGGGTCTTGTACCGCATCGGCGATCAACTCCGTGGCAAGGTCTTCGGTATGTTGTGGGCGCTGGCCTACTTCGGATCCATCCTTCCGCACCTCTACTTCCGCAGCGGCATCATCGACCCTTGGTTCAACCTCTTCATCTTTCTTGGCCTTCATGCCCTGGTCACCTTGGTGCAGTGCGATCCTCACCGACCATCGGGGACGTTGAACGCACGAAGCGACGGAAGAGCAGCGCTGGTCGGGCTTTTCTTGGGCTTGGCGGTATTGACCAAAGGGCCTGTCGGTGTGCTGATCCCGGTGTTGGTGCTCACGACCTACTGGTCCATGGGTCGCTTCCAACGGGTTTTGAAATGGCGGCGCATCGCCATCATCGCCTTCGCCACCTTGCTCACCGCAGGGTCGTGGGCCTTGGTGGACCTACTGCGACATGGCCCGGATTTCATCGTTGGTTTCTTCTGGCGCCAAGTGGCCATGCTCTCCTCGGAGGATGCCGGTCATGGTGGTTTCTTCGGCTATCATTTCGTGGTGCTATTGATCGGCTGTTTCCCTGCATCGGTATTCGCCTTGCAGGAATTGCTGCGCCCGACGCGAGAAGACACGTCCGACCAGAACGATCATCGCCGTTGGATGGTGATCCTGTTCTGGGTGGTGCTGCTGCTGTTCAGCGTGGTGAAGACCAAGATCGTCCACTACAGCAGCCTGTGCTACTTCCCACTCACCTACCTCGCTGCTGTTCGCCTTGAACATATCTGGAAGAAACAAGAAGGCTATGGCTGGACCCGCTTCCTACTCGGTGTTCTCGGAACCGTGATCGCACTGCTCTTCATTGTCGTACCCTTCGTGGGCATCAACATCGATGTCATCAAACCCTTGTTCGCAAAGGACCCATTCGCCTTGGCCAACTTGGACGCCGACGTGCATTGGTCGGGCATAGAAGCCATGGCCGGCGTGCTACTGCTCGCGGCATTGGCCGTGGCTCATTGGCTGCATGGTCGTGCGCAATTCAGGCAGAGCATCGTCGCGATCTTCGGTGGAACAGCGCTCTTCATCACCACCGCGCTGTATTTCTTCATCAACCGGATCGAAGGGTACTCGCAACGCGCCGCGATCGAGTTCTTCGAAGAACAGCAAGGAGAGACCTGCTATGTGATCACGAAGAACTACAAGAGTTATGCGCAGCTATTCTACACACGCAAAGAACCAGTGACGGATCCACGCGCCCATGATGAAGAGTGGTTGCTCTATGGCGACATCGGCCGACCGGTGTACGTGGTGTGTAAGATCACCTCCGCAGATGATGTCGGATCGATCAGGACCTTGACGGAGATCCAACGCAAGAATGGCTTCGTGTTCTTTAAGCGAGATCCATGAACAACAGCTTGAGTCATATCCTTACCCACCTCGGCGAAGATCGGGAACAGGGCTACGATGCGGTCGTACCACCGATCGTGCAGAGCGGCAATTTCACCTACCCCACTGTTGCAGCCATGCGGGCCGTGGTGCAGCAGGAAATGGACAAGCCGTTGTACACGCGTGGCTTCAACCCTACGGTGGGCATCCTGCGCAAGAAGATCGCGGCGTTGGAACATGCGGAGGATGCTTTGGTATTCAGCAGTGGCAGCGCGGCGATCGCATCAGCGGTGTTGAGCTTCGTGAAGGCAGGCGACCACATCGTATGCGTACACAAACCCTACAGCTGGACCAAGAAACTCCTCGCGGAACTGCTTCCTCGGTTCGGCGTGGAGCACACGTTCGTGGACGGTACTGACGCTGAGAACTACCGACGGGCGATCAAGCCGAACACCACTTTCTTCATGCTTGAAAGTCCGAACTCGCTCACCTTCGAATTGCAGGACCTTGCGACCGTGGCAGCCATCGCGAAGGAGCACGGCATCATCACCCTCTGCGACAACAGCTTCAACAGCCCGTTGTTCCAGAACCCGATCGACCATGGGATCGACCTGGTCGCGCACAGTGCCACGAAGTACATCAACGGGCACAGCGATGTCGTGGCGGGCGTTCTAGCTGGATCGCATGCACACATGCGTCAAGTGATGCAGAAGGAGTTCATGACACTTGGCGCGTGCCCATCGCCACACGATGCATGGTTGCTGATGCGCGGACTACGCACCTTGGAATTGCGCGTTCACCGCAGTGCGGACAGTGCAGAGAAGGTAGCGACCTATCTCGCAGCGCATGCGAAGGTGAAGCGCGTGTATTGGCCAGGCCTACCGGATCATCCCCAACATGCTTTGGCGAAAAAGCAAATGAAGCGCGTTGCTGGTTTGATGAGCATCGAGCTGGATGCACCGGACGAAGCAGCCGTGGAGCGTTTCTGCGATAACCTGAAGACCTTCTTGATCGCGGTGAGCTGGGGCGGGTACGAGAGCCTGCAATGGCCCGTATGCGCACTGAAAGGACCGAGTGGGTATTACACCGATCTGCCCTTCACCATGGTGCGTTTATACATCGGTTTGGAGGATCCGGAACTGTTGATCGCGGATCTGAAGCAGGCGTTGGCGCGGGTGTGAGGATCAGATCTTGGAGATCCGAAGTGTGTGCCTTCTACCCCCTTCCTTGAACACCAACGTATAGATACCTGTTGGTTGCGCAGACAGATCGACCGTGATCGTTCCAGGTCCAGCAGGTGATGCCACACGCTGTACCATGAGCACACGACCTATCGCGTCGACAAGCTCCAAGGTCGCACGATATCCGATCACCTCGCATAGGCCGATGACGGGCTTGTCCGTGTTCCAACCTGAAGCGACCCACAACGCGGGCAGTCGATCATCCGCCCATGCGGCACCGATCGAAAGGCAGGGTTCCAGTGTGATGCACAGCGTGGCCGTCGTATCCGCGCATGGACCTGAACCCATGACCGTGTGTTCATAGCATCCTTCGGGGTCCATAGCAGGATCGAAAAGGCCCGAATGGGGGGCGCCAACGATCGAGGTCCAAGTACCATTCAGATCAGGTGTTCCATCCAACAGGTCCGTCATGGAGACCGGGTCCCCGTTCGCGCACAGTACTATATCCGCGCTTATGCCCGCATCAGGCGGAATATCCGCAGCAAAAGAAATGCAGACCATCGAGGTGTCATTGACGCAAGGCGCATCTCCAGCGACCACGTATTGGTAGCAACCCTCCTGGCCTAGTATCCCTAGGAACGTCCACGTGCCACCAGCGTGTGGAGACCCACCGAGCAAGGGGAATAGAACGAAGGACACCTCATTGGCACAGAACGTTGCACCACCGTCGGTCCCTGCATCCGGTTGCAGGTTCACTTGAACGCAGACCACGGTCGTTGCACTGGAACACGGCGCATTTGCCGTGACCGTATAACCATAACATCCGGGTGCGTCAGCTCCCGGCACGAACAACGGATTATGAGGGACGGAATTGAAAGTCCATGTTCCTCCCGGTTGAGGTGAGCCTCCGAGCAGACTGGAGAGCAAGAAGGGAGCATCGGAGGAGCAGATCGTAGCCGTGGTGGAAGTGCCTGCATCAGCACCTTGCACGATGGTGATAAAATGCAGCGAGAGATCAGTTGCGCACGGCGCAATGCCTTCGACGCGATACGTATAGAACCCCGACGGGTCAGCGGCTGGATCAAGAATACCGCTATGGGGCACGCCATTGGAGTCGGTCCATGATCCGAACAGGTCCGGCATGCCGCCAACTTGATCGATCAAAACCATAAGGCCTGCAGTTGAGCACACGGTAAAGGCATCATCGTACCCAGCATTCACAGGCACCACTGTTGTAATGGGAAGGATGTAGGTCGCTCCGGTTTCCGGCGGATCCGTGGCGACGATCCGTATCGCTATCCCACTCCCTGCCGAGATCCCTGCTGGAAATGTGCATGCCACCGATCCAGATGAGACAGCTTCAATGCTCCCGATCAAGGTGGGCGCAGCGAACGAACCTGATGCATCGGACAATTCCACATTGAACACATTCCCGACATCGAATGGGTTCATCACCTCGTAGCTCACATTCAGCGTTGGACTTCCACAGAGCGCGATGGGATCCATGGGATCCACGACGATCTGAGACGTTCCGGTCAGTGCCATGGAGCAAGCCAGAACAACAAGCGTAACGTCGTATGTCATGAATGAGCTAGTGAAAGGGTGAACGGATATTCCCCGAAGCTAGCTGGGTATCCGCTCATCCAGCCACCCATTCGACCAAGAACGGACGACCGTCGACCAAGACAGCACTCAAGGTTGGCCTGCTGGCACACGGAACTTCAGCACCAGGTCCTTGGCCAAAGCCGCTGCGATCAGGTGTTGTAGCGCTGCTGCATCCTTCACCTCCTCTCGCAGCTCATGCACTTGTAGCAAGCTCTCAACCCGCAGGTGGTCCGGGGCATCACTTGTAACCGTCCTCACAAGGTCGGCACTCGGGGTCTTGAACGTGGCATTCAGATCCGAAAGGTTCAAGAACTCCACCGGGTGATCGAAATGCAACTCGATGATGGAACGATCGGTCTGTGTGAAGTCCCAATAGAATGGCAGATCGCGATCCGTCGCCAAGAATCCCTCTGGCGCAGCATGTCCGATGCATGAAGACAGATCCAAGGATCGTACGTCATTTCCTTCGATCAACACGGATCCATTGAAAGCGGCATCACGCATGGCTTGGAATCGATACGGCGCAACAGAAGCATTCGATCTCATCTGCCAAGCACCATCTCCCTTCAATAGAGCCCCGTCCAACACGGCACCGTAACGCGGATCCACTTGCGGGTCCATGGCACCTAGCAAGTAGTCCGAACGGCCAAGTGTGCTGAACTGTCCACTCAACAGTACGCGCGACCGAGCACGTGAATTCCCGGTCCCGGTGGCCACCTGAAGGTCGGTCTCCAAGACACGCACATCCATTCCTGGCATGGCCTCCGGTAACTCGAGGAAGAGCGGCGGTGACGGAATATCGGCCACAAGCAACTCCGAGGTCATCAACAGCGCACTCGTCCCTTGCCAATAGAAAGGAAGTTCATTCGCCCAGAGTCCGACCGGCCCGCGCTTGGGGTGCATCCAGAGGACCTGTTGATCATCCTTCACCCCTATCAGGAAGTCGCTGTCCCACATCGGAGTCATCCAGCCATCATCCATGATCCCGATCCGCTCGTCCATGAGATATGCCGTGCTATACCCGGCGTTCACGCCATGGACCATTTTGGAGTACAAGTCGTACCGACTGATCTCCCGAATGCGTTCATCGCTCACCTGATCACCGATCCGCGCCAACTTCAGATCCAACTCTTGGTACCATAAGCTGTCGTTCTTATACGCGAAGTGCTCGGCGATGTAATTATGCAAGGTCTCCATCTTCTGCGCGGTCGCCTCCTCGGGGATCCCGATCGTGGTTCGCTCCACGAACTCATTGAAAAGCTCGTTCTGTCGATCCGGAAGGTTCTTCATGCCCACACGCTGCCACCAGATGGCTCGTTCTTCACGCCTGCGCAACACATAGAGCCAGTACGGCTGTTGGAACGGCAGCCCGCTCACGCGATCACGGCGCCAGTAACGGAGATCCTCTGGGGCCAGTGTCACATCAACGTGCGGCAGATCAGCTCCTGGTCGCGCATTCACCTCATTCATGCATCCCGGTAGGTCGTGGTTCTCCCAGGTCACTGTGGTCACATCACCATCTTCCTTGAGGGCATAGAAGGTGGAGGTGCGGAACGACAGACCGTGTTTCACGTGATAGCGCAGTGAGACCTGCTGATGGAGAATGGGCAATTCATCGTGGAAGAAGATCCGCCAGCTCGTTGATCGCGCCCAATTGTCCATCCATTGGAAACCCCTCCAACCGCGGGTGTGGTTCGCATTCACATCATACGGGACCATGTACTTCCAGCGTACTTCCACTACATCACCGGGCGCGATCGCCTGAAGGTCCAACACATAGGTCCAAGCCCGTTCCATGGTCTGGAAGGTTCGGACCATGTTCTGATCGACCTGAATGAAAGCACCGACTTCTCCCCAAGTCCCATCGGGTCGGATGATGCGTGCCACGAAATGATCCAGCCGCACATTGAACCACAGCGGTCGAACTGGCGCGCCTTTCTCCGCCCAAGGTATTTCGCGACCATCGTACGGTGGGTCCAAGCTTTCCGGAAGGGTGAAGCGCCCGAAGGCGAGAATGTCCTCTTGGTTGGCGAAGCGGATCACCTGTTTGCGTTCGAAGAAAAGTGCGAGGAACTGTGGCTTGGTATTCTTCAGCCGAATGGAAAGCTCGTCGTCCAGTATCTCCGTGCGATCCACCGCCGTGGACCAGATAGGGTTCCACGCAGCGTCCTTACCCCAATCGTAGTTCTTGTGGATGACGCGGGTATCCTGACCAAGGAGCCCGGTCACAAGCAGGAACCCAAGAACAGAAAGAACGAATGCTACTTCTTGCGGAAGTACAAACGAATGGGAACGCCGGTAAAGCTGAACAGCTCCCGCAAGCGATTCTCCAGGAAGCGCTCGTACGACGGCTTTATGTACTGCGGCAGGTTGCAATAGAACACGAAGGTTGGGACGGGAGTCGGTATTTGGCTGATGAATTTAATACTAACCTGCTTCGCTTTGTACATCGGGGGCGGTTGCCGTTCGATCATTGGCAAGAGTAGGTCGTTCAATTTCCGGGTAGGAATGCGCCGTTTGCGGTCCTCGAACACCTTCATGCCCAGTTCCATGGTCTTCAGGATCCGCTGCTTCTCCACTACCGAAGTGAAGAGTACGGGAACATCTGTGAATGGCTCCAAACGGTGCTTCACCTCTGCTTCGAAGGCCTTCATGGTATTGGTATCCTTCTCGATCAGATCCCATTTGTTCACCAACACGACCAAGCCTTTTCCGTTCTTCTGGATGATGGAGAGGATGTGCAGATCCTGCTGCTGCACCCCATCCTGTGCGTCGATCATCAAGAAACAGACATCACTTTCCTCGATCGCACGGATGGAGCGGATCACGCTGTAGAACTCGATGTCCTCGTTGACCTTGGAGCGCTTGCGTATACCGGCCGTATCCAGGAGCATCACATCGAATCCGAAGACATTCCAACGGGTATTGATCGGATCGCGGGTGGTCCCTGCGACGGCCGTCACGATATTCTGTTCGCGCCCCAGCAGAGCATTCACCAGAGAGGACTTGCCCACATTGGGCTTTCCGACGATGGCGAATTTTGGAACGTCCGGCTCCTCCTCTGCCGTGGGCTTTGTGAAGCCTTTCACAAGTTCGTCCAACAGGTCTCCGGTACCGGCACCACTTTGTGCCGCGATGCAGAACACCTCACCCAAGCCGAGGCCATAGAACTCCGCAGAGGCATATTGGTACTTGTGCTCATCCACCTTGTTGGCGGCGAGGACCACGGGTTTCTTGGCCTTGCGCAGCATCTTGGCGATGGTCTCGTCCATACCGGTGATCCCGTGGTGTACGTCGACCAGGAAGAGGATCGAATCGGCTTCCTCCACGGCCAGGTCCACTTGCCTGCGTATCTCGCTTTCGAAAACATCATCACTACCGGTGATGTAGCCTCCCGTATCGATCACGCTGAAGACCACGCCATTCCATTCCGCCTTCCCGTAATGCCTATCCCGCGTAGTGCCGGCTACGTTGTCCGTGATGGCGGCCTTGCTTTCGATGAGGCGATTGAAGAGGGTGCTCTTTCCCACGTTCGGCCGACCGACTATTGCGACGATGTTTCCCATGTATGGATCAATGATCAGTAGCGAGTGTTCAGTGTTGAGTCGAGTAGCGAGTGACGAGTCGGACCTCCGCAACTTCGATCGGAGGAAATAGCCCCGACTCGTCACTCACTACTCGTCACTCCATTTTCAGTAACCGTATTTCTTCAGCTTGTCCGCATCTGCACGCCAATCCGGGTCCACCTTCACCTTCAGGTCCAAGAAGACCTTTCGGTCGATGTACTTCGAGATGGCGATGCGGGAATAGGTACCTAACCGACGTAGGGCGTCGCCGCCTTTCCCGATGATGATCCCTTTCTGGCTTTCGCGCATCACGATCACATCGGCTTGGATCCGCACGATGTCCGGTGCTTCCTCGTAGCTATTCACGACCACCTGCGTACTGTAAGGGATCTCCTGCTTGTAGATGGTGAGGATCTTCTCGCGGATCATCTCGCTTACGAAGAAGCGCATGTTCCTATCACTCAATTCATCCTTCGGGAAGTAGGCCGGATGCTCCGGCAGATGCTGTATGAGGTGATCGCGCAATTCATTCACATTCAGTCCATGCAGTGCCGAAATAGGTACCACCTTGGCCGCTGGGAATTCGGCCTGCCAGGTCTCAAGTGCCTGAAGGATCGTCTCGTCATCGCCGGTATCCACCTTGTTCAGGAGCAACACCATGGGCCCTTTGTACCACCGGGCACGTTTCAGCAACTCGCCCGACCGCTCCGGACGTTGCCCCAATTCCACCATCACGATCAGGATGTCGGCATCGCTGAGCGATTCGTTCACCGCATCCATCATGCGTTCCTGCATGGGGTACTGCGGATCGAGGATCCCAGGCGTATCGCTCAACACCACTTGGTAGTTCTCCCCGTTCAGCAACCCCAGGATCCGGTGGCGCGTGGTCTGGGCCTTTGGATTCACGATCACCAGATCCTCACCGAGCAAGGCATTGAGCAAGGTGCTCTTTCCCGTATTCGGTTCACCGATGATGTTGACGTAACCGGCTTTGTGCGCCATGGCTGTTGCTCTTCGACGTGAAATAAAGAACCCGGCTTTCGCCGGGTTCTTTCGTAGCGGGGGCAGGACTCGAACCTGCGGCCTTCGGGTTATGAGCCCGACGAGCTACCATCTGCTCCACCCCGCAATGGGGGGCAAAGATAGCAAGATCATTCGACCATTGGAGACGGCCTCGAATATCTACTTCTGGCTGCTTTTCCGCTTGATCCGGACCCGTTGTTCGGTGAATTCGCGTGTGGGAATGAGGATATCCTCGCCGTTGTTATGGACCACTACGTACATGTGATCCATGGCCACAATGGTACCGTGAACGTCGCCCATGGTGATCTCCTGACCCAATTCCAAGTGATCGCGGCTATATAGGAAGGACAGGATGTTGTGCAGGATCCCCTTGGCAGCCAATGCAAAGGCTACAGCAAAAGCCACCATTACCGCGCCGATGATGATGGAAATGTTCGCAGTAAGCAAAGTGGTATCCACCCCAGCTTGATCCAATGCGGTAATGGAGATGAAGACCAAGATGATGTAGTAGGCCACACGGCTTATCGCATTGCCAGTGTCTCCACTCATCGAGCCGAAAGTGGCATCCAGCGCGTTGCGGATGAATGTAGCGATGTAATAACCGATGATGAAGATGAGCACCGCGCTGAAAAGCCTCGGCAGATACCCGATCAAGTCACTGGTCTTTTCAGAAACCACTTGCCAACCTAAAGTCTCAGCTATGGTGACGAGGAACAAGAGGATGGTGAGCCAGTAGACCATCTTCCCAGCGAGGATACTGGGCGCAGCATCGTCCATGAATCGTTCAGCACGCTCCTTACCGAATACCTTCGCTGGAAGGGCATCGAAACCAATCATCCCGAGTCCTTTGGACACCACCCGCCGGAGGAAGGATGCGAGTAACGCGGCAAGAGCCAGCAATAGCAACGCTCCCAACAGGTTGGGCAAGAAGGACATCAGTTTTGCTCCAAAAGCTGCGAACGAGCGAAGCAGCACATCGGTCCAGGTCATCAATCCATTCTCCATGTTCATTGTTTGTTGTTTGTACCATCGCCCCTGGTCGGGCCCGATGATCGGTCAAGTCGCTTGGGCACGACCAAGCTGAGGAAACTGGACAAGTAACTTCCGGTGAATAGCCCAGCCAAGAGGAGGACCCCACGCTTATCCGTTGCGCTACGCAGTATCCTTTCACGAAGGTCCGTTGGCGGATCTTCGATGTGGTCGACCTCTTGGAAGGGATTCCTAGACTGCATTTCCATGGGCTTCTCGTTCCATATCAATGACTTTCTCCCGCGTACGCATCAACCGCATCTTCACGGCGCTGACACCAATACCAAAGAAGCCGGCAACTTCCTGTACGGACATACCGTCCTGATACTTCATGATCAGGAGGATACGCTCGTCCTCGGTCAAACGCGCCATCACGGTCTTCAAACGATCCACTTGCAATTCAAGGAGGACCTTCTCTTGAAGTTCTTCGACACCATCATCGTATGCTGGGCCCTGCCAGCGGTCTTCGTCCAATTCAACTACGCGCATTCGTTTGCGCCGACGCAATTCGTCAATGATCACGTTATAGCTCAAGACGTTGAACCAAGCCGTGAACGCGCCGTCCTGCTTATACTTGGAAGCCTTCGAATAGAGCTTCAAGAACACATCGTGCGTGAGGTCCTCGGCCAATGCTTTTTCGCCCACCATGCCCCAGGCCCTGTTCAAGATCCGCCTTCCATGGCGGTCATAGAGGACACCAAGGGCGACTTGGTCCAGATCCTCGGCGACCAGTGCCACCAACTCTTCATCGGTCAATTCACTTTTGAGCACGATCGAGTTCTTCTGAACTGGATCCGATCGGTCCACCACGTTGAGTTGTGCTTTCACCATCGACCAGAACAACGTTGGTACGCTTCCAAGATACGCACGTGCGACGTTCATGGAAAGCGTTGCGCTTTTTGATCGGTCTCAGGGATCTTCCCTAGATCCTCGAAGGGAGTTCGGAACTGGCTGCCCGAAAGTTGTCCATTCCATTTCTCTACTGCCTTTGCGACAAGTTCGAGTCGCTTGTTCTCTAGAAATCCATGCGTGTATTTGAGGGCGAACAAGGAGCTATCCCGTTTGTACCGTTGAACGACCAATTCATTGGCCCGAAGCGAATCGGTCCGCGCGATCCGGTCGAAGCTCAGGGTACTATCCACCAGCATCCGGTTCCTCGCCTTGCTTGCTTCTTCCAGCAGGATCGCAGTTCCAAAGACCTTTTCGGCCAAAGCGAGGTCACGGTCGGTAGAAATTGCCATGTGAAATGCTTGTTGCACCTCCTTCTCCACTTGCACTGGACCCAAAGCCTCGAGCGAGAGGAGGTCCGGTCCGATCTGCTGCACATCGGCACGGGCGGATCGAAGCACCGATCCACACAGATCATCTAGAGGCCCCAGCAGGTCGACGAGGTCCATATGTGCGACCACTTCTGCGGTATGTGCACTGATCCGAGTGCGAAACACGGAAGAGATCAGCTCCTCTACAGGGCGACCATAGGTCGAAGCAAAGCGCACTGCGCCGTCTTGGGAAAATTGCACACCGATCTGGTAGGCGATGGTCACCTCAATACCGTCCCGCGTGCGTGCTGTTATCGCATCATCCCCATCCAATCGATATTGGACAGAGGAAGCGGGCAGCATGAGTAGTTCCCCTTCCCCATATCTGAAGACCTGGGCCTGGACGATCTCTGCACGGGCCCCTTCAGCCCCATACGTCACCCACGTGCCAATACTATCGGCCGGCACGCGACCGCGATACAGATAGGCCGCAGCCGCCCAAACAACCAGGACACCGATAGATAGAATGAGGAATTTTCGCATGCAGTCGGTTCGTCTAGGAGTTCGTTGGTCAAAAGGGAACGTGGATGCCCGCAGATGGTCACATCCTTGGAACACGTTGTGACCACACCGGACCTTTGGCGTTCATATCTTCGGGAACTCCCAGAACCACATGCGAAAATCACTTCTTCTATTGGCCACCTTGGCCACGGCCTTCGCCCTGCGCGCTCAATATGCCATGGTGGTATACGAGCCTGAGCGCAATTTCCTCAACGAAGGACAACCTCTGCCGGCCGAGACCCGCTGGATGCTCACTGGGCCGATCAGTGATCGCATGCACATTGCCGAGGTTCGCGTGTACGAGCGTGCGGACATGAAGAAAT
>Ga0209582_1000158_pt1 | contig 66452 bp, 52 predicted proteins | sample KloWWTmetKNB5Kit_FD_187176 | JGI IMG/M metagenome (GOLD analysis project Ga0209582, IMG submission 187176) | Active sludge microbial communities from Klosterneuburg, Austria, studying microevolution and ecology of nitrifiers - Klosterneuburg... | ecosystem: Engineered > WWTP > Aerobic digester >...
TGCTGGTCATAAGTTCTTGCAATAAAATCATACACATTTAAACCACATCCTTCACTAAATTCTTTATTCTGAATTTCATTCCCCGCATATCCTTTCTTATTCTCCACACCACCCAACCCCAACGCCTTACTACTAATCCCCTGCATTACTAACCCGAACGGGTAGTAACGATACAACACAATCTAACTTTCAAAGAACAATATGCTACTGCAAAAAATGCTGAGATAAATGTAGGGATTTTTTGGGTGTGGGGGAATGAATAGCTAAAAAATGATAGTTGTGTGTGGCTTTGAGGAATAGAAAATTTGGTTCAACATTGTTAGCTTAGTTTATGCTAACTAAAATGCGCCTACTTCATAATTCAATAGCTTTACCTTATTTCTTTTATATCTGAACTTTAGACTTAAACTTGCGCCAGTATGAGGGCGATAAAAATACAGTTTGTAAATATGTTTAATATTATCAACCCTGTAGATAACAATAGCAGCCTTGCTAACCATAGATTTAGAGAAGTTGTTAACCAAAGAAAGTTTTTTACTACATACTTCGGGTATTTCACATTTTTTAAAATACCCACTCGTATCAAAAATAGAAATGTCTTCCTGGGTGCTGCATACATAAAACTGCTTTTGAAATATTTTTGTTTCAATTGCTTTGTTCAGTAAAACACAATCAATTCTTTTATTGTTTTGAGCAATGCCAAAATAATTGCTGAGCAAAGCCAAGAATCCAAATATGTATTTTGCTGTCATTTCAATAGTATTAAGTCATCGAACTTTTATTACAATATTTGGGTTAATTGATAGCCAACTTGAGATTAAAGCCTTTGTCTTCTTATCAATCCCTTTTGGCACTGTAGGCAATACTTCAGCTTCACCGCTATCTTTCTTCCTCAGTATAATTTTTTTTGCATCTTCTTTGTTATGAATATCATCCATCTGCCAGCCCTTATACCCATCCACCTTAATACTTAAAAAAACATCTTGAACAAACGCAACTCCTGGTTCATGGTCATCAAAGCCAATACCATCCAAGTAATCTCCATAATGAACAGATTCATGAAGGATGGTACTATAAATTCCAAGTAACATCGCCTGTCTGTCATCTGGACTTGCATCTTCTAACGCCTTTGCAATTTTTGTTGAAATAGATATTGTATTTGTGCTTTTATCGTAATGGCCGTTTGCACCTTCCACTCCACCGGGGTTATCAACTATTTTAAAATTGGGGCCACTATTCCATGCAACTGCTTTCTTAATTTTATTATTGTCAAGGTTATACTCGGTTTTATCACCGTAATTTCCTCCTTTAAAGCCAGCATATTGTATTAAGGCATTTGTAATAATAGAACTGCCCATCACATCATTTGCAATGTTGTTTTTGAGATACTTTGTTAAAGTGGGATACTTCTTTGTGTATTCTGCAGCCTTATTTGGTGGATACTTATACATCCCTTTTACATCAATGTATGTAATCGGGTTATTACCTACATAACTGTAACTACTTTCTCTTGGAAACTTTTCGGTGAATGGGTCAATTGTCATCCATCTCCCAATCTGCCCATCATACATCCTCGCCCCATAATCCAACCACTCCAATCCACTACCATCACTAAACTCTTTTCGCTGCTCTTCCTTACCGTTGTACTTGTATTTATTCTCCGCACCACCAAATGCCAACGCCTTACTACTTATCCCTTGCATTACTAACCCGAACGGATAATAACGATTTTGTCTGTAACCTGTATGACGTAAAGATTTCACAATTTTGAAATAGACCCTAAATTTAGCCTTATATTCAAAATTTGACAATAATTAGATGCCATTTTTTACATCTTTTGTAACCCGTTTTCGGCTTAACTTTTGGTCATCGTTACTAATTTTTGATATGCCTTGCTAAGTTCTTTGTTCATATAATCCTGTGCCAGGTTTACATATTTATAAAACTCTTTACTGCCTGCGGCATGGCCCGACATTTTTCTTACTACCTGCTCCGGTACTCCCATTATTAACATCGTAGTTATGGCTGTTCTTCGCATTGTATGTGCCGTTATGTGTTTATAAAATGGCCAACTGCTGCCAGCTTCTGTTTTTAGCTCAATAATTTTTCAATTGCGACTTAGATATTTTGGCAATACACTATTCCACCCGGCAGCTTTTATTAATTGCTTTATCTGAATGTTTAAGTTAGTGCCCGATAATCTTGGCAACAGATACTTACCTGTTTTTCTTTTGTTGCGGTTAATAATCGCAATTATATAATCAGGCAAAGGTATCCTTACTTCGGCTCCGGTTTTCTTTGTTATTACCGATAAAAATACGGTGTCATCTACTGTTATGATATTTGTTTTCTTTAGACTCATAAGATCGGATATACGAAGCCCAACGGTGCAGCCAAACACAAATATGTCTTTTACTTTCTTCAACTGAATGCTCAGGCTGTTTTCAAATAGTTTGTCTGTTATCAGAAACTGCAATTGCTCCGGCGTCAACACAACCGGGGTTGTGTGCATAACAGGGATCCTAAACTTTTTATGAAAGTTCCCAATTACATATCCCTTATCATTTTTCAGGTAGTTGAAGTACGTTTTTATTATTTTCAATACGCTTGATACGTAATTATCTGCATAGCCTTTCTTGACAAACAAAAAACTCAAAAAGGATTGAAAAAAACGAGACCAGTAATTTTTCTCCTGCTTCAACAAACGAAGCGATGCCCGGTGAAGCAAGCAAATTCTTAATTGCAGATTGTGTTCCTTTTCATAAGCCAGTAGTAATTGTAATACGTAACGATACCCCGTAATTGTTCCATTGGTTATTTTTTTGCCAGATGCGGTTCGCCTGCGGCCGCCTGCTGATTGTTTTATAAACTGTTGAAACAAAGGAACAAAGGCGATTGTTTGTTTTTTTTTGTTGCATAATTTTTTTTAAAAAAAATTACAAAGCAAGAATAATTTGAGTTAAAAAATTTAAACCAACCAAAATTGACATTTGTCAAGAGACAAAATAATTTTTCAAATAAATTTGGTCTGTTCCATTTTTTTTCAAACTTTCATATTGCCACAAAAAAATGGAACAGTTTATTTTCTGTTTGCTGTCCAAAATACCAAACTGCAAAAATGAAAAAGAGTTACAAAATATCTTTACTACTCAGCATCTGCTTATTGTCTGTTTTCATTGGTAGTGCTCAGCAGTTAGGCATAGTTCCATCAACAAAGTTTATTGAATCCGTCTCGCAAAAAACGCAAACAATTTCAAGCTCAGTAGATGCAAAAACCCAAAAAGCACTTGCTTCATTTACAAAATGGGAACGTAAGCTACTCAGCAAAATTTCAAAAAAGGACAGTGCTTTCGCAAAGCAATTTCAGGTGCAGGCTAAAGCACAATTAGAAAATATCAGTACCGCATTAAAAAATCCTATACGCATTTCACAATATATTCCGGGGTTGGATTCTGCTGCCACATCTCTTCAGTTTTTAAGCAGCATTACTTATGCAAAAGAAATAAAAGAAAAACTGTCGCTGTCGCTTGAGAAAGTTGAGCTATTAAAATCTCAATTGCAAAAAGCAGAAGCGCTAAAACGTTTTCTAATTGCAAGAAAAAATGAATGGAAGACACAGTTAGAAAAATTTGGGGTAGTAAAAAACTTTAAGAAGCTGAGCAAAACTGTGTATTACTATCAGCAACAATTGGCTGAATATAAAAATATTTTGAACGACCCCAAGAAAATTGAAAGAAAAGCACTTGAACTGCTGAGCAAAACAAAACCGTGGAAAGATTTTTTTAAGAAACATTCTCAGTTGGCTTCATTGTTTCGGTTGCCGGGTAGTGAAGGCGATCCTGATTATATGGCCAGCCTTTCCGGATTACAAACAAGAGCGCAGGTCAACGGCATTATACAAGCTCAACTTAGCAGTGGTGGTGCAGCGGCAAGAGATCAGCTAAGACAAAACCTGCAAGCGGCACAGGCGCAACTGAATCAACTTAAAGATAAAATGCTAAAGTTTGGAAGCAGCACGAGTGATGCGGATATGCCCGAAGGTTTTAAGCCCAACAATCAGAAAACAAAAACTTTTTGGCAGCGATTAGAATATGGTGCAAATATTCAATCGCAGAAGGCAACCAACTTTTTTCCGGTAACAAGTGATTTGGGTTTATCCGTTGGTTATAAGCTAAATGATAAATCAATAATTGGTATTGGTGCTTCTTATAAAATTGGCATAGGCCGAGGATGGAACGATATTCATTTTAGCAGCGAAGGGCTTGGTTTGCGGAGCTATATAGACTGGAAAATAAAAGGAGGCCTGTGGATAAGTGGTGGGTATGAGCAAAATTTAAAAACAGGATTTCAGGATTTATCAGATTTACGAACAAAAAATATATGGCAACAAAGCGGCCTGTTGGGCCTTAGCAAAAAACTTTCAGTAAAAACAAAATTTTTTAAACAAACCATCATCCGTCTGTTGTGGGATTTTTTGAGCAATCGCAATGCACCACGTACACAGCCCATAGTGGTAAGGGTGGGGTATAATTTTTAAAAAAAAATTATGAAGAAAATCTTCACTATAATTTTAATATTTTATTCGGTGCTCGCTTTTTCCCAGGGAGGAACTAATAAATTTAATTTACCAGAAATCTTACCGCCTTCACCGGATGTAGCTGCCATTACAAAAGGAGCTGAACTTTCTGCAACACCACATACCGGAGGTGCAAATGCAAGAATTCCAATTTATGATTTAAAAGTTTCTGGATATACATTGCCTATTAGTTTAAATTATGCTACCAATGGTTACAAACCGGAAGAAATTCCTTCCAGAGTTGGGTTAGGATGGAGCCTTAATGCAGGTGGTGTTGTATCAAGAATTACAAAAGGGAAACCGGATGATTATTGTTCGCCGATTTCAAATTATTTGACAGAAACACAAATTACACAATTTGATGCAGTAGCGCATGGATTTATAACTGACTTGGAGAACCAGAATGGAAATCATGATGGAATGCCGGATGAATATAGATACAATGTAAACGGCCTCTCCGGAAAGTTTATCTTTAAAAGAGATGGTTCAATTTTACAGATGCCTTATAATAATATTCGGATACAAGTAGCAAGGTATATAAATGCTTATGGAGCCAATGCCATAACTGATATTTTTATCACTGATGGAAATGGTGTCAAATATATTTTTGGTGCCGGTGTTTTTGAAGAAACCATGCAACATAACTTAACCTTCAACATTATTAATAAACAACATATCATAACAGCATGGATGCTTACCAAAATAACTTTGCCTAATGGAAACTTTATTGACTTTAATTATTCCACAATCACTCACAGCGTTTCTTCAGGTTTACAGCAATCAGTGCGAAAAGGCATTGTTGGAGAATATTGCTCTCCGCCACCGCCTCAAAACCAAATATCTTGCCCGGTTGATGCAGAATTTTCTGAAAGGATGAATTTTGTTCAATACTCCAGTAAGTGTCTTGTTTCAATAATTGCAAATACTGGGCAATCTATTATCTTTCATTATGTAGATAGGCCCGACTCCGGCGGCGATAATCGTATTGATTATATTTCAATTAATAATGGATATGGCCAATCGGTTAAGAAGGTTGAGTTAGAGTATTTAGATAAACAATCGAATGTAAATCTTCAATTTAATCAGGGATATTTTTTAAAAAAAGTATTACAAAGAAATCCAACAGATACTTCAGAGGTCTTAGGTTATGAATTATCTTATGTTGATGAAGTAAATTCTGGAGCGGGTGCTGCTTATAGCCTAAACGTGGATCATTTGGGATTTGCGAATGGAGCAAATAATACAACGCTTCTTCCTGTTGTGAATACAATGATTTATAACGGTTATCCTTTGTTTCAAAATGAAGGAACTGCAAATCGTGAACCAAATGGAATCTACTCCAAGAAAGGGATATTGGAAAAAATAACATACCCCACTGGGGGTTATGACCAATATTTCTACGAGCCTAATATGAAAACCTGGTGGGATAGTGCAGAAGTAAAAGAAATAAAGACGGTAAGATGCAGTGGATCCGGTAGCAATTATCCCTATCAGTTTTATAATAAAACTTTTACTGTTTATAGACTGCAGACTGTTGAATTTCACTTAAAAACGGATTGGATGGGAGCACCCCCCATTCCTGATGGAGATCCAGCTCCTAAAACTGCATTTGCAAGAATATATAATACCACAACTAATGAAGTCGTAAGACTAAGAAGGGCTGAGGGATTTGCAGGCGGCGCACACTATAAAATTATTGGTGATTTTAAATTCGAATTACCACCCGGGCAGTACAGACTTGAGCTGGAAGTAAGATATGATGAAAACGCAAATGCACAGGCAGATTTGGTTTATGACGCAGGAAATACTAAAGAATGGAAAGAACTAAATGAGGAGCTATGCGGAGTAAGAGTCAGGAAAATTTTATTTTATGACCCTTTAAGTAAAAAGTCTCATTCAAAATTCTATTTCTATAAATCATTTACCGATACCAGTATTATTTCAGCCAATAATCTCTACAATGCAACTTATGTAACGCCTTATGATAATGGGCTTTTTTGTGAAACTATGGAAGTCGTTTGTCATGGGTATATTTTAAGCTCTAATTCAGCCACTACGCTATATTTGAATGAAGCCGCAGGGGTTACTTATAATTCGGTTATTGAAGCTGATGATTCAACATTTGCAAATGGGTTTATTCAGCACGACTTTATTACTCAAGGAACAATTTCAGTTATGCCAATTGTAGGCCAACAAATACCGGATGCCCCAATGGATATGTATAATTATATGAATGGAGTAGAAAAAGAAACTTTTTATTTTAATAAAGACAAGAATGTAATCAAACAGAATAGTAATTATTACAGTATTGATAATAGGATCAATAATTTTCAGGCAAGTAATTATCTAATCAGAAAAAGGTATAACAAAATAATGCTATCATATCCCTGGGATGAAAGAAATTTTGAAAATTTTGATGTTAATGCTTTTCAAATTTCAGCTCCCTGGAATCATATTGATTCTACAGTAACAATAGATTTTGATTTGGTTAATAATAAATCTATCAAAACAATTAAATCATTTACCTATGGTACAATACAAAATTCTCAACCTTCAAGTATTTCCACTAGAAGAAGCGATCAGACTGAAGAGAGAAGTGAAAGAAAGTTTACTACTGACTTTGCAGCAAGCAATACGGTTTGTAGCACTATGGTATCACGCAATATTATAGACCCTGTTTTAGAAGAAAAATCTTTTAAAAACAATAAACTATTATATCAAACAAATACTGTTTACAAAGATTGGTTTAATAGCGGTTCAGTATTAACTCCTGAAATAATTATGGGGCAAAAAGGAAATAATGTACAAGAAAACAGGATACACTATTATCAATATGATGTCAAGGGGAATCCTTTAGAAGTCTCAAAAGAAAATGATGTAAGGGTGAGCTATATATGGGACTATAATGAACAACTGCCTATTGCAGAAATTACAAATGGAAGCTGGGGCAGCGGTATTGCATTTACCTCTTTTGAAGCAGGTAGCAAAGGTGGATGGAGCTTCTCGGGTATGGGTGTGTCCGAAGGAACTGAATCGAATGGAGAAAAAAGTTATTTGTTAAGTAATGGGAGTATCAGTTATTCCGGCAATCTAGTTTCCGGTAAAAAGTATTTTGTAAGTTATTGGAGCAAAGGAGGCAATGTATCAGTAAATGGCACTAATGGGACATTAATGATTACAAAAAACGGATGGAAACTATTTCGACACACAATCAACTTTAGCACTGGTAATATTACAGTTTCGGGAACCGGATATATTGATGAATTAAGACTTTATCCAGATGGTGCATTCATGAAAACATTTACTTACAAACCGGAAATAGGCATTACATCTACTTCCGATATCAACAGTTTGTTTCAAACTTATGAATACGATGGGCTCAACAGACTCTTGAGAATAAGAGATATGGATAAAAACATATTAAAGCAGTATGAATATAAATTTAATGAATCCATAACGCCCTGCGCTGACACAACTGCCAACTGGCAACCTACCGGAAATATTCGTTGTGCTAAGAATAGTAATAACAATAATTTGGGCTACAAAGAAAGTGAAGAAATAAATGTTAATAATTGCAACGAAACATATCAAAGTAAAAGATGGGTTTCTATTGGAGCTTCCCCGGAATGTATTGTCGTACCCAATTGCAGTGGGCCTGATAAAAGAGTAATTAATGTCCAATGTGTAACGGGATGCAAGCAGCTAATCAAAACTGAATATTTGGGCGACCTGCAATGGAGGTGTACATATAGATATTACTGGCAATTAGATGGATATTGGGGACCAGAGTTACAAGAAACCAGCTTTACAAACTGTCAGAATTATATATGCCCTGATTAAATTTTATTAAAAATGAATTCTTGATACCAAAGCCAAGATTATGATAAAATTCAAACTTGTTTTGAAAGGTATAAATATTTTTTTGCCATCAATATTGATAATGGGATATTGTCAGGCTCAGGTAAAGCCCAATGGCAATACAGTTCCCAATCCCCCCAATGAAATACCACAGCTTGAAAGAGCTTTTCTGGGTAACAAAATAAACTATGTTCGTACCTGGGAAGCCTGGATGCCGATTACTGACCCGGCACAAATGGTGCTACAAAGCACCGCTAATGTAAAAGTAACTACGGCTTATGTAGATGGTCAGGGAAGAGTGGTAGAAACCGTAAGTAAGCAACAAACCCCAAATGGGAATGATTTGATAAACTATAAACAATATGATGAATTTGGGAGAGAAACAAAACAGGCGCTTCCATTTCCATCAATTCAAAATAATGGTAGCTTTAATGCTAATCCGTTTTCAGAACAAAAAATTTTTTATACTTCCAGTTCATTAAATAATAATCAATATGCAGGTGAATATGTTTATTTTGGACATACCGTTTTAGAATCAAATCCATTAGGAAGGCCAGCTCTCGTTATGGCGCCCGGCAATAGCTGGGCAGGCAACTCCAGAGGAATCAGCTATCAATACCTCACCAATACTTTAAATGATTCTGTTCGCATCTGGAATATAGATGATGCAATAGGAAGTATACCGCAAACAACGCTTAACTATCAACCGGGAGAAATATTTAAGAATATTACCATAGATGAACAGAATAATCAGGTGGTGGAATATAAAGATAAAGCAGGACAGGTAATATTAAAAAAGGTACAAATAGATGCAAGCCCCGGAAGTGCACACATGGGCTGGCTTTGCACTTATTACATCTACGACGATTATGGAATGTTGCGATGTGTCATTCAGCCGGAAGGTGTAACAAAACTAGTAACCGGAAACTGGTATGTTTCTAATTTAATTTTAGATGAACAATGCTTTCGATACGAATACGATCTCAGAAACAGAATGATTATTAAAAAAGTACCTGGAGCAAGCGAAGTGTGGATGGTGTATGATGCAAGAGACAGATTAGTAATGACACAGGATGCAAATTTGAGAACACAAAACTTGTGGACTTATACTAAATATGATGGCAGCAACAGACCGACAAGCACCGGTACGCTTAATAGCAATAACAACAGAACCGATCACCAAGCGGCTGCCTATTTCAGTATTGATTATCCAATACTGAGCAGCTATCCATTTACAGAATTGACAGTCACCTACTATGATGAGAATTTAGATAATATTTTTGACGCACAGGACATTAATAAACTTGATGCCGGTAGCAATCCCTGGCCTGAAACTGTGGCCAATTCAAAACTAACCTATGGTAAGAATGTAAGAAGTGTAATAAAAGCAATTGATCACCCTGATGACCTAACCGATATAAGAACTTTTTATGATGACAAAGGCAGGCTGGTTCAAATGCAGAAAATTGGTTTGCTAAACAAAACTACAACGACCTCCACGCTATATGATTTTAGCGGTAAAGTTTTAAGCACATATATTAGACATAATAACCCTTCACAATCCATATCAACATTATCCAACATTACGCTACTCTCAAAAATGAAATATGACGGAGCCGGAAGAATAATTGATGTCTCCAAAAAAATTAACGATAATCCTGCAACAGAAAAAAATATATTAGAAAACAGCTATGATGAACTGGGGCAATTAAAATCAAAAAAACTATCGCCCGAATTCAATAATAACACCGGGCTTGAAACACTGAATTTCGAATACAACATACGTGGCTGGCTAAAAAGTATAAATAAAGAATATGCTAGCGGCACAAGCAATTCAAATTGGTTTGGCCAAATTCTTAGTTACGATTTTGGCTTTACCGAAAGACAATTTAACGGAAACATAAGCGGACTGCAATGGAGAAGCAAAGGCGATGGCGAGCAAAGAGCTTATGGATTTACTTACGATAATGTAAATAGACTGAAAATCGCTGATTTTACCCAGGCAAATGGCACGGTATGGAGTACTGCAGCTGGTATTGACTATACTACCAATAGCCTGAACTACGATGCAAATGGAAATATACTGGCTATGAATCAAAAAGGCTGGAAACTGGGAGGCTCCACACTCATTGACCAACTTTCATATACTTATTATGATGGCAGCAATAAATTGAAACAAGTAACTGATGGCGTAAATAACAAAGACAGCAAGCTGGGCGACTTCAAATATGACCCCGTAACAAAAACTGCCATTGACTATACATACGACAACAATGGCAACTTAATAACAGATATCAACAAAAACATAAAAGACGATATATATAATGGGATAGAATACAATATGCTCAACCTGCCTAAAAAGATAAGAGTAAAAGACAAAGGCATGATTGAATATGAATATGATGCATCAGGAAATAAAATTAAAAAAATAACTACTGAAGGAACGCTAAAAACAGTAACCACTTATTTTGACGGATTTGTCTATCAATTCAGAACAACAGGCGATATAAACTCAGGGCTTGATACATTACAGTTTATAGGGCATGAAGAGGGCCGAATCAGAAATTTAATGCCGGATACTACTAAATGGGCTTTTGATTATTTTGTAAAAGATCATTTGGGAAATATAAGAATGGTACTTACCGATGAGCAAAAAACCGATATGTATCCTGCTGCTACTATGGAAACAGCCAATGCAACCGTTGAAGAATCTTTTTACAACAATATTGCAAACACAAGGGATGATCCACCAACAGGCTATCCGGCCAATACGCCACCCGGAAATGCCAAAGTAGCAAGAGTAAGAGGAAATATTATGCGTGGGCCTGAGCATATTGAAATAGGTCCCGGCATATTGTTAAGGGTAATGTCGGGCGATAAGTTTAACGTGACCGTAAACAGCTGGTGGAACTCAAATGTAGAAGCAAGCACATCACCCAATCCACAGGGATTGAACCAGCTTTTAAATATATTATCAAACAATGGAACACTACAGCAGAATAGCCATAACAGCTATAATGAATTGTATAACAGTAGTGAGTTGACAAACTCGCTTACCACCTTTTTAAGAACACAGCCTGCTGATAATGGATTACCAAAAGCATTTCTAAACTGGATTGTGCTGGACGAACAATTTCAATTTGTTGGCAGTAGCAGTGGTTTTCAGCAGGTGGAAGGTGCAAATGTATATTCAACCTTAACCCGCACCGGTTTGCCAATTGAAAAAAATGGCTACCTTTATATCTATGTTAGCAACGAAACGCCTAACATAGATGTGTTCTTTGATAATTTGCAGGTAACGCATATACGAGGGCCGTTGGTTGAGGAAACGAATTACTATCCGTTCGGGTTAGTAATGCAAGGGATAAGTAGTAAGGCATTGGCATTTGGTGGTGCGGAGAATAAATACAAGTATAACGGGAAAGAAGAGCAGCGTAAAGAGTTCTCAGATGGAAGTGGATTGGAGTGGTTGGATTATGGGGCGAGGATGTATGATGGGCAGATAGGACGATGGAACCATATTGATCCATTGAGTGAAAAGATGAGGCGGTATTCTCCTTACAATTATGCATTTGATAATCCTATAAGATTTATTGACCCGGATGGGATGGCTCCAAATGATTGGGTAAAAGATAAGAAAGGGAATATAAGGTGGGATAATAACGCAACTTCTCAAGCTACGACCCAGACCGGGGAAACGTACTTAGGCAAAACCAATGACTATACAGCTGATGATGGAAGGAAGATTCGCCTTAACGAAAACAAAACTTGGAGCGACATAAGCCCTAATCCATCACTTGTAGATGGAACGTATGCTGCCGTTGTTAATGCACCTGAAGGGGCAATGGGATTTGGACATAATGCTTTAATGGTTGGTAATGATAAAACAGGATGGACGTTTGTATCAAAAGAAGGTCGCAGGGAGGACGGAAGTTCTAATAGTGATAATAATGCTAGTTCTGGTGGCCCAGCCTTAGATCCTAAGGTTGCTAGTTTTTCTACAATGGGAGACTTTTTTGCCAGTAAAGGCTTCGGTGAATATACTAACGCTGCTGTTTTTTCTATCGATCCCAGTCAAGCTGGAAGCGCAGTTCAAACAATGACAACCGAGGCTGGAAGTAAATACTCATTATTAAACAATAACTGTGGACATGCCTGTGGCAACACATTACAAACATTGGGATTAGATCCCGGGTATAGTAAGTCTGGACCTATTAGAGACCGCTGGGGTCAGACTTCCGAATCGTGGATGATTAGTCCATTGCCGAATGTTCAGTACGAGAGCACTATAAAAAATAATTCTTCTCGACTAGTTATAACATTGAATAAATGATAAAGAAAATAATGATAGTAGCTTTGGGTTTATTAGTAATTGTTTTTATTGCGATTAAAGGATTTTCTTTTTTAAAGAAGGTTCAGGTTAATACTGTTGACCCGCAGGCATCTTTTAATATAGAGAACTCAAAAAAGGATGGATTTTTTTTAAAACAATATAAAGTAAGTGGAATTAGCGAGAACTTTTTTCAGGTAAGCGAAGCATGGATTGAATATACATGGAAGAATAATATTGAGGGAGATAGGATAGTGAAAACAAAGATAGATGGAATGCAACTCAATTTAAAGCTCGACAATTTTTTAGCAAGCGGTATTCAAAATGACCGGTATATGCTTGACTGGGAAATGCGAGATATTGTAAACGGAAGTTTTAGGAAATCCAGTGTTTATTCAGTTTTTATAAAAGGAAACGATTTGCCAGATAGTTTTGATCTTATTCTGAATCAGGTAAAGGATAATATTGTAGGAGAAAAGTTTGGCCAGCTCACTATAACAGAAAAGAAGTAAGTAAGTCCCGAATCGGCGCTCTTGCCTATGAAGCATAAGCTTGTTTAGCTCGATAGTCTTTGACGTAAGCGGAGATAATTTTTCTTCCTTGCCGATTGTCCGTTCAACCTCCAACTTTCCAAGGCGATGTGTCAGATGGCCAAGTGTGCAGGGGCGTTGTTAAGTGGAGAAGTTAATAAATTAGCCTATGCCCGAAAAGCGACAAATTACCGAAGTCTTTTGCGGTGAGGGAGTCCCGCTTCTTTGCGGAAGAACCCTCCAATTTTTTCATTAGGTCGTACGACGGTTTAGTCCCCACAGCAAATTGTGGGGATTGATTTCAGTCACTCATCCAATTTATTTCATTGAAAATCTTAATAACAATTAAAGAAGACTTCAGAAAAAAGACCTCGGGTAGCCGAAGTCTTTTGCGGTGAGGGAGTCCCGCTTCTTTGCGGGAGAACCCTCCAATTTTTTCATTAGGTCGTACGACGGTTTAGTCCCCACAGCAAATTGTGGGGATTGATTTCAGTCACTCATCCAATTTATTTCGTTGAAAAACTTTATAACTATTAAAGAAGACTTCAGAAAAAAGACCTCGGGTAGCCGAAGTCTTTTGCGGTGAGGGAGGGATTCGAACCCTCGGTACAACTTTAAGGTCGTACGACGGTTTAGCAAACCGTTGATTTCAGCCACTCATCCACCTCACCGGCCGAAATAAATCTGAGCCAAAATGATTTGGCTCAGATGCTGTCGGGAAGACAGGATTCGAACCTGCGACCCCCTGGTCCCAAACCAGGTGCGCTACCGGCCTGCGCTACTTCCCGATTCCCTTCATGCAAACTGCATTTTCAAGGGTTGCAAAAATAGCCTTAAACTGATTAGCAGCCAAACAAAAATCCCGAACAAATTCTTGTCCGGGATATAATTTTTTTTTATTCAAATTTACATTGCGGCTAACTGTACCTTTTGTTGCAGTTCCAGCACACTTTCTCTAAATGAGCCATCGGTATCCATCAGGTCTTTTACCGTTTGGCAGGAGTGAATTACTGTCGTATGGTCTCTGCCGCCAAAATGTTCACCAATTGTTTTTAAAGAATTTTTGGTGAAAGCCTTTGCCAGATACATTGTAATTTGTCTTGCCTGCACAATTTCCCTTTTACGGGTTTTTTGCAGCAATTTATCATAAGCTACATCAAAAAACTCGCATACCATTTTTTGAATGGTCTCTATAGTAATCTCTTTACTGGATGATTTTACAAAATTTCGAAGCACTTTTTTAGCTAAGTCTAGGTCAATTTCTCTTCTGTTAAGCGAAGATTGTGCCAATAAAGAAATCAAAGCTCCTTCCAGTTCTCTTACATTATTATTGATATTATAAGCGATGTATTTCACAACTTCTTTTGGCATTTCTAACCCGTCATTCTTCATTTTACGTTCAAGAATTTCTATACGGGTTTCATAATCGGGCATTTGCAAATCGGCACTCAAACCCCAACGGAAGCGGCTGAGCAATCTTTCTTGTACGCCTTCCAGATCTTTAGGTGATTTATCAGATGTTAGCACCAATTGTTTCCCAGACTGATGCAAGTGGTTGAAAATGGCAAAAAATGCATCTTGCGATTTTTCAGCTTTTGCAAAAAACTGAACATCATCAATAATTAATACATCAATAAGCTGATAGAAATGGATAAAATCGTTGATAGCGTTATTACGACTATGATCCATAAATTGGTTAATAAACTTTTCAGAACTCACATACAAAACCACTTTATTTGGATGCAGTCTTTTTACTTCGTTACCTATGGCTTGTGCAAGATGTGTTTTTCCCAAACCCACTCCTGCATATATAACCAGTGGATTGAAAGAATTGGCACCTGGTTTTTCAGCTACAGTTTTTCCAGCCCTGCGTGCTACCCGGTTACAATCACCTTCAATAAATGCATCAAATGTGTAAATGGAATTCAGTTGCGGATCAATCTGCATCTTCTTTAAACCCGGAATGACAAATGGGTTTTTAACAGGGTTATTGATGACAAGCGGAAAGTCCATTTCGTTATTTGAAAAGGTTTTAAATCCCTGACCACTTACATCCATCGTCTTAGGCTTATTGCGACTATTGCCACTATCCACCATTATTCGATATTCCAGTCTTGCATCTTTCCCCAGTTCACGCTTCAGGGTCTTCGCCAATAAATTTACATAATGTTCTTCAAGATACTCGAAGAAAAACTGGCTGGGTACCTGAATAACGAGAACATTGTTTTTTAATGACACCGGTTTGATGGGCTCAAACCATGTTTTGTAATGCTGCCGTTCAACAATATCATTGATGATCTTTAAACAATTGGTCCAAACTTTATCGGCGTTCTTCTCCATGAAAAGGGTTAGTAATTTATATTGGGTTAACTATAGTTGTTCTTGTCAAATCGTCCAAAAAAATCTTCCACACAATGTCAATAAAAAAAGTTGGACAGGACGGCGAATATCAATAAAACTTTTATAAAAAAAAATTTTTATCCACCTGTTTTTTGTGAAACAGAAATATTCTTGTTCCCCAAAATTTTCTTGCCGGAATATTTGGAAAATTCAAAATCTAGTCTGCCCAAAATAATCCCAGCCCAACCTACCTGATTCACAATAACATCGCTCCCGATTTTATTCTTATAAGTGAGCGGTTTATCAAAAAAGGTGTGTGTATGTCCACCAATTATTAAATCAATATTTTCTGTTCCTTTTGCTAAAACTTCGTCGCTCACTTTATCATCTTTATATTTGGCTCCCAAGTGCGATAAACAAATGACCATATCGCAATCTTTATCTTTTCTAAGTAAGGCAGCTATTTCATTCGCTTTTTGAACAGGGTCAAGATATTTTGTTGCTCCAAATAAATTATCTGGTATCAGGCCACGTCCTTCTATACTTACGCCTAAAACACCGATCTTAAGTTTCCCTTTTTTGAAAATTCTATATGGCACTGTTTTATTTTCCATTGGAGTACCGGAAAAATCATAATTAGAAACCAACATAGGAAAGTTGGCATGCCGCGAAAGTTGTGTTGCCAGATTTTCCATTCCAGCATCAAAATCATGATTGCCAATAGTGCAAGCATCATATTGCATAGCAGACATAGCTTTAATTTCAGGCTCGCCTTTATATATATTAAAATAAGGTGTCCCCTGAAAAATATCTCCCGCATCTAATAACAACACCTGCGATTCTTCGGCTCTAATTTGTTGAATCAACTCAGCTCTTGCTGCAACACCTCCCAGTCCCTGATTGCGCCCCCCATCCATAGGAAATGGCTCTAAGCGGCTATGTGTATCATTTGTATGCAAAATGGTGAGCTTAACCGGACTTACATATTCCGCAGCCTGAGCTACTGATGGGCCCGCTAATACAGCACCTGCAGCAAAAGCCGCCTGCTTTATAAATTTTTTTCTATTTATCATTGACAACACGGTTTTCTATTGTAGCAGAAATATCCTTTCCTTCAGATTTTAGTTTTTTAATATAATCAAAAAGCGCATCTCGCATCAAGTAGCCATTCGTTATTTGAGGTACTTGTCTCAACATATCTGCATTGTCGCCTCCATTGGCAATAAAATCAGAATTTGCCGTTGTATAAGTTGCATTAGGATCAAGCGGTTTGCCATCTACAAAAACATTGACCGCTTTATTATCTCTGATATGCATGGTAATACCCGATACCGGCCAACCTCCTCTTGAAGCAGTAAGATCCAGAAATTGCTGCAAAACACTTCCCTTCAATTTTTGTAAAACAAGCAAATTATCGAAAGGCATTAGTTCAAATATTTTGCTTCTTGTAACTGTACCTGAAGGTAATTGTGTAAGGCGAATTCCACCAAAATTCATAAATGCCGCATCAATATGTGTGTTATACTTTTCTTTAGCCATTATAAAAAATGCATCTGCCATAAAATTGCCCAAAGTTGATTCAGGTGCTTTTTTATTTAATGTGACAGGTACTTTGCCCACCATAACATCCATACTTCGGTTTACGCTATCACTATATGGCTGCAATAAATTTTCTAAATTTTTATTTAACGGTTGCTTTTCGTTTATCCGGTAATCTTTGTAATGTAAAGTTGAAGTCTGGTAAGAAGTGTGGCAAGAGATAAAACTTGCCGAGATTAAAAACAGACAATTAAGTATTAAAAAAAAATTTCTCATAATCAGTAGTTGCCTGAAGGTAAATAGTTTTACAGTTTATATCAAAGACTTCTACAAATTATTTTTTTTAAACCAATTGTTTTAATTCCCCCAATTAATAAAAGAAGGAAATTTAATCAAAGTATTCAATGATTTTCAAATCAAATCCTCTGGCATTGATTATGTTTGCCTGAAATTTTCAGGATAAAAACCTGACTTTATGCAAAAGAACATCAACCTGAAGCTGCTGCCAGAAGAAGCATCCAGTGATATCGTTATTAGAGAATATATTGCCACCCTTGAGGGAAATAAGGCCGATGAAATTTCAGGTTATACCATTACAAAAAAATCTATTGATGCCAGAGGCAAGCAGGTTTGGATCAATCTTACTCTGAAAATATACATTAACGAACCAGTACAACAAAGGGAAAAATACAAGTTCAATTTTCAGAATGTAAGAAAGTCAGATAGATCTACAATCATCATTGGCGCTGGACCAGCAGGCTTATTTGCAGCATTGAAACTAATTGAACTTGGCATCAAACCAATTATATTAGAAAGAGGTAAAGAAGTGAGAACAAGAAGAAGAGATCTTGCTATTCTAAACAAAGAAGGTATTATTAATCCAGATAGCAATTATTGCTTTGGAGAAGGTGGCGCAGGCACTTATAGTGATGGCAAACTTTATACCCGCAGCAGCAAAAGAGGAAATATCAACAGAATCCTTCAGCTTTTTGTACATTTTGGAGCTGAAGAAAAAATTCTTTACGAAGCACATCCTCATATTGGCACAAATAAACTTCCACACATCATTTCAGCTATGAGAATGATGATTTTAGAATGTGGGGGCGAAATAAATTTTGAAAAAAAAGTTTCCGATTTCAATATCAGAAATAATAAAATTGCTTCCGTAACTACACAATGTAGAAATACTTTTACAGCTGATAATTTTATACTTGCTACGGGACACTCTGCCCGAGATATTTTTGAGCTATTGCACCAAAAAAGAATATTGATTGAAGCCAAACCTTTTGCTTTGGGTGTAAGAGTAGAACATCCCCAGTTTCTTATTGACAGTTCTCAATATCATTGCACCATGCGAAGCCCACACTTGCCTCCCGCTTCATATAGTTTGGTTCAGCAAATTAATGGCAAGGGTGTGTTTTCTTTTTGTATGTGTCCGGGCGGCATCATCGCTCCGGCTTCCACTTCTCCGGGTGAGTTGGTTGTAAACGGCTGGAGTCCGTCAAAAAGAAATAACCCGTATGCCAATAGTGGTATTGTAGTTGCAATCGAAGAAAAAGACTGGCAAAACAATAAAAAATTGGGACCGCTTGCTGCAATGAAGTATCAACAAGATGTAGAAGTCATGGCATTTAAATATGGAGGCGGAAAATTTGTTGCTCCCGCACAGCGAATGGTTGATTTTTTTGAAAATAAAATTTCTAATTCCCTCCCCGCCTGTTCTTACCTACCCGGTTTACAATCAGCGGCATTAAAAGAAGTGTTGCCAGCATTTGTTTACCAAAATTTACAAATCGCCTTTAAAGAGTATGGAAAGAAAATGAAAGGCTATTTTTCAAACGATGCTGTTGTAGTAGCCACAGAATCCAGAACATCATCACCCGTACGCATTCCCCGCGACAAACTCACACTACAACATCCTCAAATCAATAATTTATATCCTTGTGGCGAAGGAGCCGGATATGCAGGCGGTATTGTAAGTGCGGCCATGGATGGTGAAAATGTAGCCACTCAGATTGCAACCTTTTTTTCTTAATTTGACTTATGAAAAAAATATCAGGATTCCTGTTTTCCTTATTCATAATTTGTGCAAGCAATGGTCAAAAAATATTTAGTGACTTTAATGCTGTCATCCGATCAGGGAGCAGCGAGAAAGCATTTGAATTTGTAAGAAATACATTTGGGCTTACCTATACCGAGGATCCCTTTTTGCATTTCAAAGAAAGAGGCATAAAAAAATTAGTTAGTTTTTGCAGCTACGGCGATAGAAGAATTGAAGCTACATCGCTAATAAAATTTAGTCAGACAAAAGAATTCTGGCACAACTATTCACAACAGTTTACTGCAGGAAAATGGAATTACAAAACGCTTTATCCCACCGATTCACTTGCATGGGAAGCGGCCAACTATTCAATTACGCTCATTTATGCACACGAAATGGGGCACTATATCAGTTTCAGGTATATCAATCCCGAAAAATCAAGCTATACCTGTGAAGAGCTTGTTGCCAATGAATGTCTTACTGCTTTTGCCAATCTTTTTAATGGCCATCAAAAATTTGACAACCATAAAAAATTATTTATTGAACTATGCTCACAAACAGCAGCGGCTATTCCAGATTCTAATAAAACTGATTTTCAATTACCCATGACTGACTGGTGCAAACCCAGCCCCATGGATGCTTTTTTTACATATTTTGAAACGGATGAAGATCGTTTCCTCAGGTTATATGGTTATTTACAGTTTAAGATGATGGGGACTTTGTTAAAAACCTCCACCGAAAATCTTAATTTGTTTGCTGCAAGAAGGTTTACCGATTTTTTTAAGAAAAAAACAGGTAATTCATTTTTCAAGCCACTTAGATACACCGTACTTAAAGAAGAAGGCCTGCCGCAAATTCCTTTTACCCGTTTTATTTTTAATAAAATGGATGCTGAGCAATGTTATAAAACCTATTTTTTAAATAATGCTGTAATTCATTTAGACAATCAAGGAAATCTATATACATCAGAAACTGAATCCAAAAATATTTTTCCTGATACACCTTATAATGACCCGGCTTCAGACTTAGAGCAAATTACAATTTGGAACTCAAAATTACAGTCAAATAAAATGGTGCCTTTACAGGGCCTTACCATTCTTGATTCAGTGAAATATAATAATGTGTTTACCTTCTCCTCATATAAAACAGAAGAAAGCTATTGGTATCTTTTAAAACAAATTAAAGAACAATACAGTTATCGCCAATTAATGGCAGACAATGCAAACACTGACTCACTCACAAATCTGCCTTCCACCACCTCACATCAGTTTTATTATTTGCAACCCAAGGCCAATAATATAATTGCCTACAAACATTTTGAATTACCCGATTCTTTATCTGTATTTGACAATGTACAATATAGAGATCTGAACATTGCCGGGTTTAACAATTTCGGTGCATTGCTTATCAATAATGAATATCGTAAAGATGATCAACATAGAATTACCATTTATCCGGTTGATACCAGTGAGTTGAATTTGGGCAATCCATTAATTCAATTTGAATCAAATGACAGTAGTTTTTATAATATGGAACTGCCATCATGCTTTATCAAAAGAACTACCAATGAATTTAATTTAGCTTTTTTTAATCCGGTTACTGAGAAAATACATTTATTAAGGGTAAATGAAAAAGGACTGAGAGGATTTGAACTGCAACCTTCTAATCATTTGAAAAATTATTATCCCAAATTAAAGGTTACAGCAATGCGACTGATTGCGCATAATAAAATGTACGTAATAGCACAATGTCGCAGACCTGAGAATACTTCAAAACTGGAATTGAAACGCTTTTTGTTGCAATGGTAAATATTGCTTTACATTATTTATTTGCATTTTATCGGCTAAAAACAACATTTTGCGGTAATAAATGAATCTAATAGCATCTAGTTTCCCCTGCATATGTAAATTTGAGCTCTAAAATAAAAACATGGCTTCAATTCTTGAAACCCGTGATCTTAAAAAATATTTTGCTACTCAAAAAGCGGTTGACAATATTAGTCTGTCGGTAGAACAGGGAAGTATTTTTGGACTCTTGGGTCCCAATGGTGCAGGAAAAACCACACTGATAAGAATGATAACCGGCATATTTTATCCGGATAGCGGAGAGATTCTCTTTGATGGAAAAAAATTTAACCCTTTAAATGATGTTGCAAAAATTGGTTATATGCCCGAAGAAAGAGGGTTGTATAAAAAAATGAAAATAGGTGAGCAGACTTTATATCTGGCACAACTAAAAGGACTGAACCGAAAAGATGCAACAAAAAAAGTAAAGGAATGGTTTATCAAATTTGGTATGGAGTCCTGGTGGAATAAGAAAGTTGAAGATTTATCAAAAGGAATGAGCCAGAAGCTTCAATTTGTAACAACCGTTTTACATAATCCCAAGTTAATAATTTTAGATGAACCTTTCAGTGGACTTGACCCGGTGAATAGTAATCTGATAAAAGAAGAAATTTTCAATCTTGCAAAGAATGGAGCAACCATCATCTTCAGTACACATCGAATGGAACAGGTTGAAGAAATTTGCACACAGATTGTACTTGTAAATAAGGGACAGAAAATTTTAGATGGTGAAATAAAAAATCTTAAACAGAATTTTAAAGAGAATTTGTACAGTATTGGGGCCACAGCCATTCCAGAAAGCAATGGTACTACACCTTATGAAGTAGGTGGTTCAAAAAATGGAGAAATAGTCATAAAGATCAAAGAAGGCAATAACACTAATGATGTTTTACAATACTTGCTTCAGCAAGGTGCAGTCATTCATTCTTTTAATGAAATCTTACCCTCTCTTAATGAGATCTTTATTAAAGTTGTGGAAGGCACAGCTAATGCCCGTCAGTTTCAAAATATAAACAATTAAGATATTAATATATTAACCATGAACAAGATCAGGCTTATAATTGGAAGAGAATATTTTACCAGAATCAGAAAGAAAACCTTTATTCTAAGTACCGTGTTATTTCCACTTTTATATCTTGGTTTAATATTAGGTACGGGCTACATTACTTCAAAAAGTGGTCGAAAGATGAATGTTGCTGTACTTGACTCATCTGGTTACTTTACCAAATCAAAAATGGACAGCCTCAACTTGCTTGACAGCAGTTCACGCCTTACTTTGGTTACCGAATCAGCCAAGAGCCTGGAAGCTAATCTTGAAAAATCGGGATATGATGGTTATTTAGTTATACCCGATTCTGTAGCATGGGATAAGCCACTTCCCTTTCTCAAGCTGAATACAACTCATACAATGAGTATGGAAGGTACTGCTCCTGTACAATCAAAAATCAATGCGCTTTGGATGTCAATCAAAAATGAAAAACTGGGAATTGACGCTGAGAAAAAAAGAATTCTTGAACAGAATAATATCATTATCTCACCGGAAAATATTAAAGACCGAAAAGCTAACTCGAGTGTTGCTACAGCTATTGGAAGTATTTCCGCAATTCTCATTTATTTAATTCTTATTTTATACGGCTCGCAGGTTATGATGGGAGTAATGGAAGAAAAAACAAACCGAATAGCAGAGGTAATTGTTTCCTCTGTAAAACCATTCCAGTTGATGTTAGGAAAAATTCTTGGAATCGGTCTGGTTTGTCTTACACAAATTTTACTTTGGATTTTCTTTATACTTATAATCTACAATGTAACCAAACTTACAGGCAAAGCAGATGCGATGAGCAGTGTTGTGGGTGGCATTCAGGATGTGTTTACAAGTTCCAATATGCCATTAATACTAAGTTGCTTTGTCTTCTATCTATTGGGTGGTTTCTTCTTTTATGCTTCTTTATTTGCCGCCGTAGGAAGTGCCGTAAATGAGGATATGAGGGAAGCCCAATCTTTAAGCTTTCCTTTAATGATGCCCATAATTTTTTCAGTAGCGATGATGACGGCTGTTTTAAAAGATCCAACTGGCTCACTTGCATTCTGGGGTAGCATCATTCCTTTTTCCTCTCCTATTATAATGATGGTGCGGCTGCCTTTTGGCGTACCGGGCACAGTGCCCTGGTGGCAACTGGGATTGAGTATGTCGCTGCTAATCGCCGGGTTTATTTTCACAACCTGGTTTGCAGGAAAAATCTATCGTACAGGCATACTGATGTATGGAAAGAAACCCAGTTGGAAAGAAATACTTAAGTGGGCCTTTCGCAAAAACTAGACTGCTGATTTGTTAATCTTTTCTTATCTAAGCGACGCTGCGGCTTTTATACGAAACTAATCGTATGTTTGTACGAAATAGTTCGTGCAAACAAAATCAGTAACCAAAAAATTAAAATTATGAAACCAGCTTTTTCAAAAAATTTAAAATGGGGATTGTCGCTCACAGCTGTTGTACTTGCATTTGTAATGGTGGCCTGGGGGCAGCAACAATCGCCTGGAAAAATGCAAAGACAGGAAACAGATACTACACCTGTACAAAAACCGGGCAAAGAAAAGAAAATAGTCGACCTCGATGATGAACTGGATGAAGCTTTTGATAAAATGGATTGGGAAAAATTTCAAAAAAAGCTAAATGAAGGCCTTGAAAAAATTGATGCCGCCAAAATAAAACTTGAAATAGATAAAGCATTTAAAGAGATTGATTTTTCAAAAATGCAAAATGAATTATCTGAGTCGCTTGCCAAAATAGATATGGAAAAAATTCAAAAAGAAGTAAAGGAAGCTATGAGTCATGTAAATATGGAAAAGATTAATGAAGAGATCAGCCAATCGCTTAAAGAAATTGATATAAAAAAAATTCAACTGGAAGTAAATGATGCATTAAGAAAAGTAAAAGAAGTGGATTTGCAAAAAGTTCAAGAGGAACTGGAGAAAATTAAACCCACTATAGAAAAATCATTAAAAGAAGCCAAATCTCAAATGGAGAAAGCGAAACTCACTATTCAGGAGTATAAATCATTTGTAAATGGTTTAGAGAAGGACAGCCTAATAAACAAAGAAAAAGGTTACACTTTGAAAAACGAAGACGGCGTTCTATATATTAATGGTACAAAAGCCCCTAATGAAACTTATCAGAGATATAAATCTTTTTTAGATACGCATAAAAACTTCAATATAAACAACAAAAAAGGAGATTTTAATATTAACCTTGATTAAGTATGCAGAAAACAGCCCGAATGAATACTTAACTTATTCATTCGGGCTGTTAATTAAATTCAGGCCGACATCATTTTCACAACCATTTCTTTTAATAAAGAAGCATCCTCAGTGCCCGCATCACCAATTCCTATACTTCTTAAATTATATTGATTTAGCAAAAGTAGATTTCTTTCAATTCCCGAATAAGAATACAAGTTCGCTGCTTTAATATAGTCTTTAATAAAGAAAGGATTAATGCCTATTGTAGTTGCTATCGTTTTTTCATCACGGGTGCCTGCTCCAAAAATCATAAATACTTTACTGTAAAAGCCATATAAAGAAGGAAGAATAAGTTGAATGGGAGCAGCTTTAGGGTTTGCTTCAAAATATTGGATAATACGAATAGCTGCAGGCAGATTTTTTGAAGCCATAGCTGATTGCAGTTCATAAACATTAAACTCTTTGCTTACACCAATATAGTTTTCTATATCATCCTCTGTAATGCCGGTACGCTTTTCAAGATTTACTGTTAGTTTGTCAATTTCATTTTCTATGCGTGTCAAATCATTTCCTATGTGATCAACCAATAGTGCAAGTCCTTTCTGTGAAATTGTAAGCCCTTTTGATTTTATCAATTCCTGAGTCCACTCGGGTAACTGGCTGTCATACATTTTCTTTGTGGTAAGCAATACACCGTTTTCTTTCACCAATTTGGAAAACTTCTTACGGGCATCCAATTTTTTATTCTTGTAGGCCACAATAAAAATGGTAGAGATAAGCGGGTTTTCAAAATAAGGTTCCAGTTTCTCTATATCTCTCATTTGTTGTGCTTCTTTTAAAATCACAATTTGCCTTTCTGAAAACATGGTATATCTGCGACAAGCATTTATTACATCTGCCCAGGCCGCATCTTTCCCATAAAAGATTGAAAGGTTGAATGCAGCTTCACTTTCATTTAAAATATGTTGTTCAGCAAAACTTACTGCTTTATCAATGAAATATTCCTCATCCCCTTCAAACCAGTAAAAAGGTTTGAAGTTTCTTTTTTTCCAGTCTCCAATAATTTTTTCAACACTCATAAGTTGCTAAGTTACAGGCTTCAGGCAATTGAATCATTTGCATTAATGTATTTTGAAATAATAAATTCTGATTTTCTGGCACGGTTTTAGAAAAATGGTTGTACGAAAACAAGTATTTAACAGGATATAAAAACACGAAAATTGAAATTGGGCTAACTTGCATTCAATTTTCACCCATAAAAACAATATTAATTATTTAACAACCCAAAATCCATTTGTTATGACAGAGACAAATTATCCTTCTGCAACATCAGCACCCAGCAGTCCTCAACCTAAAACAAAAGGCAGCAAAAATATCATTATCGGTGTTTTAGCAGCTGGTTTATTAGGCACCTGGGGTTACTTTTTGTATGACAAAAACCAGTCAAACGAAGATCATAAAAAAGACCAGGTGAGTATTCAAACAAAAGACACAAAAATTACAGATCTGCAACGTGATTTTGACAATGCATTGGTTAGACTTGACTCATTAACCGGAGCAAATAATGCAATGAGTGGTGAAAATGCTGAGCTTAAATCGAAATACGATAAAGATATTGCGGCAAAAAAAGCAGAGATCAGAAAGATCTTAAATGATAAAAATGCAACAGTGGCACAATTGACCAAGGCCAAATCAATGATTGAAGAATTAAATGTTAAGATAACCAGCCTTGAATCCGATGTTGCCCGATTAACAGGGGAAAATGAAGTTTTGACAACTGCCAATACTACTTTGCAGCAGGAAAAAACAGATTTACAAACTAACCTCAGTTCACGTACTGCAGAAAAAGAAGCTCTTGAAAAAACGGTTGATGTTGGCTCTACATTTAGCGCTTCCAACATTAAGATCACTCCTTTAAATGACAAAAAAGGTGGAAAAGAAAAAGAGACAACTAAGGCAAAAAGAGTTGATAAGCTGGTGGTGTCATTTGATGTTGAAAACAGAATTGCAAAATCAGGGCCCGCAGATATGTATTTGATAGTAACTGCACCCGATGGTATGGTAATCTCTCAAAGCGGCAACACACTCAACACGAGAGAAGAAGGTGATAAATCCTTTACAGCAAAAGTACCAGTACAATATGAACAGGGAACCCGTAAAAATGTACAGTTCCCCATTCAGCAGGATAATTTTAAGACAGGAGATTATAAAATTGAAATCTATCAAAATGGCTTCAAGATTGGTGAAGGAATCAGAAGCCTGAAAAAAGGTGGTTTATTCAGTTAATACAACAGTTAGTTTATCTTAAAAAGCCATTTGCATTTGCAGGTGGCTTTTTAGTTTAATCACATTTTCTTCACATTATAGTCATACTCAATTTTCATTGAGGAAAAACTTGTTTCAATAAGGTAAATTTGTTATTAAAATTACTACCCATGACCCATTCTAAAATGGCAAGATTGATATTGCCCCTGATAGCCTTTTTTAGTGTGAAGTTGGTAAATGCTCAAAACAGCGCCAAGCTACCTGTAAAATTAAGAACGGCATATACAGGAATTGAAGTTGGTTCTAAGGGGGTCAAGATGAGTATTCTGGAACTTAAAAACTCTGAGGCTACAGTTGATTTCAGAATTTTAAAAGACACAGCCGTAAATACTGACTTTATTAGTTTCTCTCCAGAAACTTTTTCAGCAACTCTTAATGGACTTATTGGATTATATATTACAGCAGGCAACGAGTATGGTATTCCATCCAAAAGAATTTTTACGGTAATAAGCAGTGGTGTAAAGATGCAGGCGGAAAAAAATAATAAGCTAGACTGGATCAATAACCTGATAGATTCTTTCAGACTTAAAATAAACGATCCATACAGAAAAGTTGATGTAGTGGATGTACAACAAGAGGCACGATTATCACATCTTGGCATTGTACCAGAATCAAAAAGATTCAACACTTTCCTTATTGATATCGGTAGTGGTAATACCAAAGGCGGTTTTTTTCCTTATGGTGACTTAAATACTTTTCGTCTATTTCAATTGAACTGGGGAACAAAAAGCATTTCAAATGCAACTGAGAAAAGGTGTGAGAATGATAACAGCCTGGATAACTACAACCGTCAATTATCCAAAGTACTGGGCGGTGCCGAAAATACTGATATCATTTATGCAGTAAACTCAAGTGGTTCTTACAAACTGAGTGATAATATTGCAGTAAGTGGTGGTGCTGCATGGGCGGTTGCAAACCTAACACATCCTGAAATGACAGATAATCCAATTGTGCCTGTTACTTACAAAGAAGTAGAAAAACTTTTCGAAAAACTTTACAATAACTTTGATGCACTTGCTCCTACTTTTTTAGCCCAGACGATTACAAGATCATCTGAAAGAGAACAGGCTATTAAAAATATCAAAGCAGTACAGAAAGTATTTGACCAGAAATCACTGATGGCTGGTACTGGATTACTTCTAAAAATAATGCGTCAATTTGCATCAGCGTATGAAACCAAACAATTTTTCCTTGTTAAAAATGGTTCCGTTGGCTGGATATCAGCTTATGTAGATCAAACTGTAGAGAATTAAATTTTATCATTGCCGGAATGAAGGATACAAAAACGATTTTACTGATTCTATTGTCTATAGGCCTCGTAGCGACCTGGGGTTTTTATCTATCCGAAAAAACTAAGAATGGAGGGAAAAAGGAAACTGTATTACTGGATAATACCAATGAACTAAAAAACCTCCAGGATTCATTAAAGTTTATTTATGAAGGAACCCTGTACCGCTTAGGTACCCAATTGGATTCCGTAAAAAGTACTGCTGATACGCTACAAGGTCAGCTAGATGCAAGAACGCTGGAAATTTTGCAACTTAAATCAGAAATTACTGCATTGCTTGTAAAAGCAAATCCAAGAAAAGAAGATATGTCTTTAGCTGGAAAAAAGACTTCCAGACTACAGCAATTAGTTTCATCACTTCCCTCAAAAAGCAACACAGCTATTTCACAAAATACTTCAACAATTACTCCAGAAAAAACAACAAGCAGCTTTAATGAAAGCAATGAAGCTTTAGAGAAAAATATTAAATCCCCCTATTTTACAGTTAGCAATTTAAAGGTTGGCAACACTACATCAATTGAAGGAGATGAAACTTCTTTTAGCAATAATACAGGAGTAAGTAATATTTCTGTTTCATTTTCAGTTCAAAATAATACTTCCGATTTTCCCAATGCTGAAATTTTTACAGTCGTAACTCAACCCGATGGAAAAGTAATACAAAATGCCTGGGAATCGGCATCGATGGAAACCAGAAATGGCACAAAGAAGTATACCCGGAAGGTAAGATTTGAATACCTTAAAGGAGAAACCAAGCAGGTACAATTCAATCTCAGTTCAGATGATAATGAAAAAGGAAACTATACTGTTCAGGTTTATCACAATGGCTATATGATAGGCCAGACCAAAAAGATGTTGAATTGATAAATGAAAACGCCCCAAAAAGGGGCGCTTTTTCTTTCTTACTTGCCGTTAGTGATTATTGGTTGCGACACTTACAATTTTACAAATTGCAAATTCATTGACAAGCCATCTTCTCTTTTCGCTGCAATAAAATAGAGCCCCGGGCTTAATTTATTTATTTGAATCTGTTGGATTTTAGCAGAAATAACAAACTGCATTACAGTTTGTCCAGAAATATTGACAATTTTAGCCGTCTTTCCTACCCAACGTATATCATAGCTTAAATCCAGATTTAGCACTGTATTTACCGGATTGGGATATAATTGCGGATGTAGCCATTTTGGACCATCATCTGGCAATGGTATTTCAAAGATTAATGCTGGCAAAAGGCCCTTGGAATTTAAGAATGAATATTTACTACCTCCTGGCATAAATAAAGCCCTCATCTTATCTTTTTGACCCTTGGTAAACATATTGAGGCAGACATCATTAGTAAAATCCATATAATTCATATACATATCACCATCGGGTCCATTACCACAGGTTATTCGTATTGTAGATGGGCAGCCTGAGGTATAACTAGCCTGCTTAGGTGTATCATCTACACCATCATCACCACAATAAGCATCGCCCCACAGATGCTTCAGCCCCATCCAATGGCCCAGTTCATGTACAGCAGTTTTGCCTTGGCCATAAGTTGCGGTTTCTTGTAAAGCGCCAAAGGCACCGAAATCAATAACCACTCCATCAAGCTTTGTATCTCCTCCTGGGAAACTGGAATAGCCTGCGAGTCTGTCGAGATTGCAAACCCAAATATTTAAATATTGAGTAGCATCCCATGCATCATCACCCATGCTGGAGCTGAATTTCATTTGGTCATCCATTTTCCATTTAGCAACAGGTGTATATTTTTTAATGATGCCAGTTGTGTTTCTGCGGCGTACATCAGCAGTAGCAAGTTGAAATTCTATACTACAATCTGCTGCTGACGCTTTAAACCGCAACGGTGTATTTATCGTATCGGCATTTAAGCGGCGAAAACAATTGTTTAAAACATTAATCTGACTATGAACAACAGCATCGCTTATTTTTTCTTCAGGCGTGTGATACAAAATATGAACAATTACAGGAATTTTTATTATAGCCTCATTGCCATTGCCTCTACTGGCTGTAATATTTGCTAATTGACGGTTGACGAACGATTCAATTGCCTGTGCATTATTTGCAATCAAAGGATTCTGCGCCACTTGATTTTTAAAATAGCTGAAAGACTCACAACGTTGTGCAAAAAAAGTAAGATGACAACCTAATAATAAAACAATTACAAAAATCCGCTTCATGATATCCCTTAAAAGAATGATTAAAAACATGAATCAATTAACAACTCATGAGTCATTCATTTGAAATTGGAAAACAATAAGGATAAAAGGGAAATTAGAAGGCGATTCAGGGATATGATTTATTCAACGTGGCTGTAAATACCAAATAGTATAACAGTAATGGTGTAAATATAGAAGCCACATTTTAAAAATGCAAATCAAACCCCATCGTATTTTTCCGTATGTTGAAAAGTTTCTCAAAAAATCTTTAACATCCAAAAGACATCATACCGCTTATTTTTGCGTAAATGTTGATATAATGATGAAAAATACTTCTTTGCTTTTATTATTTGCGCTGATGTCCTGTGGCGGCAATGATAAGCCCCCTGTGGACAAACCTAACTCAAATGCAACTAAAGTGATTAGCTGCCAGGTCGTAACAGAATTTCCACATGATACTTCCTCTTATACACAAGGATTAATTATTTACAAAGGAAGTATGTATGAAGGCACCGGCAACTACAATTTTTCCAAACTGAAAAAAGTAGATATTGCCACAGGAAAGACGATACAGGAAATCAAACTGGATAACAAGTATTTTGGAGAAGGCATTACCATTTTAAACGACACTATTTATCAGCTAACCTGGAAAGAAAAAAAAGCATTTGCATATACGCTTAAAGACTTTAAAAAAGTAAAAGAATTTGATGTAGATATGGAAGGCTGGGGATTAACAACCGATGGCAAAAACCTGATTGCGAGTAATGGAGGAAGTGATTTATTTTATTATGACCCGGCCACATTTAAACTATTAAAAACTCAAACTGTAATTGAGAACGGCTCGCCTGCGCATGATATAAATGAAATGGAATATATCAATGGATTCATTTATGCCAATCAATATCAACAAGCGTATATTCTAAAAATTGATCCTGCAACAGGTATTGTTGTTGCCAAAGCCGATGTTACCAATTTATGGAATAGAATAAAAGCAGCTGATCCAGACGCTGATGTTCCCAATGGTATTGCTTATGATGCTGTCACAAATAAGACATACATAACCGGTAAATGGTGGCCCAAGATTTTTGAAGTTAGTTTTGGTGAATAAGCTATTCAGCTTTTTTATTCTTTTTCTATAGCATTCATTCTAGTGATTGTAAATCAGCCGTTAAACGGGAATGATTTGCGCCCCAATTTTATTTATTTATCAAACTTTGTATTGCGTTATTGGCTTAATTACACAACACGCCTTCTTTAAATTTGATTTTTTCAAAATTATTTCTATATGAAAAAGATTATACAGATTGGTTTTGTCGGGCTATCCATTTTTACTTGCTCCTGTGGAAACACTCAAAATGATGCAGTAAAAAACAATACAGATATGGATACCGTAATAAATCAAGACCCTTCCCTTTTATCAAAAGATTCTGCTATATTAAGAGACGATTCAGCAACAATTAAAACAGCAGTTGGAGTAAAAGAAGAGGAAGCGAATGCTATCGAACAGGCAAAGAAAGATGCACAAAAACTTAAAGAAGACATCAGAAAAAATAACCAATAGTAATATATATACTTTAGTTGTCTAAAATATTTTAGCAGTACCATTAGAAGCCTCTTTTCTTTCTAACTTCAAAGCTGCCCCCATAAAAGTTTAATATTGACAGTTGGCTCTTTAGAGTGTATTCGCCATATTCATCAATAAAATAATCATTATCAGAATAACGGTGATAGCTCTTACTGCAAAATAATTGCGCAAAGCAGCAAATCCATTGTTCAATCCATTCTGATCATTGGCTCTTAAAGCAGCAGTAATCTTATTTCCAAAATGGTATGAAAATATTCCACCCACCAGAAAAATAATGCCAGTAATTATCATAATCCAGGCACCCAGCTTTAACTGATCATCTTGCCCAGAGAACAGGGCACTAAAGCCACTTCTTCGTCTGTAACTATAGCCGCCATATCTGCTTATTTCGTTTACCTTACTTAATAATATCAACATCAAAACAATGAGAAATGAGCCTGTAATGGCGCCACATACACCTAATACCCTAGCCCAAGAAGATGCACTTCGAAGATTGTAACTATTGTGTGCATCCAGATTCATTTGAAATAATGAAGTAGTTGGATTAAGATCAAGTGGTGTGTGTTGATGCTGTGATTGATTTTGTTCTTGTTCCATAATCTATAGTTTTGGTTTTAAATTAAAGATAAAGCTTATCAGGCATTAATTATAACTCAATAAGCCCTTGCAAATAAGACTCTTTGAGTTGAAGCCTTACCAGTTAAAATACAGGCTCCTGCTTCCTGCTTGTTTTCAAGTGGAATACATCGAATGGTAGCTTTTGTTTTGTCCTTAATTTCTTCTTCTGTTGCAGCAGTGCCATCCCAATGTGCTGAAATGAAGCCGCCCTTTTCATCAAGTAATTTTACAAACTCGTCCCAACTATTGGCATTCGTTATATGGCTATCACGATAAACTTTTGCTTTATCAAAAAGTGTTTGTTGAATTTCCTCTAATAATTTTTGAATATAAGCAGCAATGCCATCCAGACTAATGGTTGATTTTTCTTTATTATCACGACGTGCAACCTCCACTACATTTTTTTCCAAATCCCGGGCACCAACTGCCAGCCTCACAGGGACACCTTTCATTTCATATTCAGCAAACTTCCATCCGGGACGGTTGTTATCATTGTTATCATAGATAACCCGAATGCCCAATTGTTTTAAATCCTTCATGATGTCGTTTACACGAGCATCTATCAATGCTTTTTGCTCATCGCCTTTGTAAATTGGTACAATCACTACCTGATGAGGTGCAATTTTTGGAGGCAATACCAATCCCTGATCGTCGCTGTGAGCCATTACCAGTGCACCCACCAATCGAGTGCTGACACCCCAGCTCGTTGCCCACACATATTCAAGTTGATTAGTTTTATTTAAAAATTTAACATCAAAAGCTTTTGCAAAATTCTGTCCCAGAAAATGTGAGGTACCCGCCTGTAACGCTTTCCCATCCTGCATCAGTGCTTCAATACAATAAGTATCTTCAGCTCCTGCAAATCTTTCGCTGACAGTTTTTACACCTTTAATTACTGGCAATGCCATAAATTCTTCAGCAAAAGTTGCATACACATCCAGCATTTTCTTTGTTTCTTCAACTGCTTCTTCTTTGCTCGCATGAGCAGTATGACCTTCCTGCCATAAAAATTCAGCAGTACGTAAGAAAAGCCTTGTTCTCATTTCCCAACGTACCACATTTGCCCATTGATTTATGAGCAAGGGTAAATCACGATAAGACTTTATCCAGTCTTTATAAGTATTCCAAATGATCGTTTCACTAGTGGGTCTAACAATCAATTCCTCTTCTAATTTTGCTTCTGGGTCAACAATAATACCCCCGCCATTAGGATCATTTTTTAAACGATAGTGTGTTACTACTGCACACTCTTTGGCAAAGCCCTCCACATGTGCTGCTTCCTTACTCAAAAAACTTTTAGGAATAAACAACGGGAAGTAAGCATTGACATGACCTGTATCTTTAAACATTTTATCGAGTACATCACGCATATTTTCCCAAAGGGCAAAACCGTAAGGCTTTATTACCATACAACCACGTACTGCAGAATAATCAGCTAGTCCGCCTTTTAATACGAGGTCGTTATACCACTGCGAATAATCCTGCTGTCTTGAAGTAATCTCTTTGCTCATAATTTTTTTTAAGTTTAATAAACTACCTTCCTTTACATTTAGTTTAACAGGGCGAAACACAATATTTCACAAAATGGTCAAATCTTTGTGGTAGAAAGTCAAACGATTGCCACACCCTGAAGTGCGGCAAAAGTAGTAACTTCATTTTTAACCGAATAAACCCTTTTGCCATGAAATTAACAATTTTACTTCTGGCATTTTCTGTAGCTGTATTTAGCAGTTGTACTACCGCTTACAAAACCGGACAAACGCCTGATGACGTCTATTACTCACCTACACGAACACAACAGGAAAATGAGGATGAGTATGCCGAAGTTGATAAATACGACAACCGTCAATATCGGGATAAAGAAGATTTTTATGACGACCGTTTTTTACGCATGAAAGTTTCAAACCGTTATCGCTGGAATGAGCTGAATGACTGGTATAATAACGATTACCGTTATTCAAAATACTATGGATATAACAATAGTTATTGCTGGTGCAATAATTCTTGGGATGCACATTCTTATTGGAATAATTATTACAACCCCTATTACAACAATTATGTAATTATTAATCCGAAAAATATTTTAAGCTATAATAAGCCAAGAAAATTTAATCTGAATACATATACTACTCCACAACAAAATGGTAATGCAAAAACCAATGTCAGGAGCACAAGTAATACTGGCAGAAACAATAACTACGAGACGCCAAAAAACAGTAGCAGGAATAATGACCGCAATTCGGGCAATGTGTTGAGGAATATTTTTGGCTCTGATAAATCAAGTTCATCTAGCAACAACTCTTCCAGCAGTTCTTCAAATTCAAGTTCAACCAGTTCTAATTCATCCAGTTCAGGCTCTTCAGGCGGAAGCACAAAAGCCGAAACAAGAAAGTTTTAACTGTAGCATGAGCAACAACTAAATACTATTCTTTTGAGTAGTGATTCATCCATTGTAAAAAAACTTTTATGAAAAGAAATATATTCTTCATCTGCCTTCTCATATCTGCACATTACGCCCAATCACAAGAACCTGCCGATGCACTTCGTTATTCATGGATTACTTCAGGAGGATCGGCCCGCCAACAAGCCATTGGTGGTGCTATGACCTCTTTGGGTGGCGATATATCGGCAACATTTGTTAATCCAGCCGGACTAGCGTTTTATCGTACCGGCGATATCGTTATCTCCCCGGGTTATAATTTTTTAAATAATAAATCAACTTATCTAAGCCGAACAGAAACGGATAAGAAAAATAATATGTCTTTTGGCGCTACTGGTGTTGTATTAGGTACCGGCATGGATAACAGAAAAAAAGATGGATCCGGCGTTGCCATTTCATTTGCTTTTAACCGTACTGCATCTTTTGGGAACAATTTGCTTTATCGTGGATTAAATAATCAAAGTTCGTATTCACAAAAATTCTTGGAAGAAATACAAAACAATAATGACAAGGATGCAAATAGTGTGGCGACCAATTATCCTTATGGAACCAGCCTGGCCTTTAATACTTATTGGATAGATACCATTGCTGGGGGCTCTTCCGGCAATTATCAGTTTAAGACTAGAGCACCCATCGCCACCGGATTAATTCAGGAAAATGCAATAGCTGAGAAAGGCGGCATAAATGAGTTTGCCATCGGTGCAGCTATCAATCGTAAGAGTAAATATTTTTTTGGCGCCACACTGGGCATACCGGTAATCAGTTACGATAGAAATTCAACATACACTGAAGCAGATGCTACTTCCAACCTAAACAACAATTTTGATTTCGCATCTATAACAGAAAATCTTCACTCAACAGGCGTTGGTTTAAATCTTAAACTTGGTTTCATTTACAAACCCCAGGAATACATCAGACTTGGACTTGCAGTGCATACACCTACCTTTTATATGCTTACTGATAAGTATGGTACCAGTGTAACCACCAATACTGAGACATATAAAAATCAATTGGAGCAAAGCGCATCAGATATTACAGGCAATGACGATGCAGGTTTTAAATATCGACTGATATCACCTTACCGCATCATGGCCAGTGCCTCCTATGTATTGCGTGAAATTGAAGATGTAACCAGACAAAAAGGATTTATCACTGCCGATATTGAATTTGTAAATTATAAAGCATCTTCATTTTCAACTGACCCCGACGGAGATCAAAGTCAGTCAACCAAAGACTATTTTAAACAACTCAATAAAACAATTGATAACACATATAAGCCGGCTTTAAATTTTAAAGTGGGCGGCGAATTAAAATTTACCACCATTATGGCTCGTATGGGTGCGGCTTATTATGGCAATCCCTATAAAGATTTAGGTCATGGCGAAAAAGGCAGTCGTTTTCAATTGAGTGGCGGATTGGGCTACAGAAACAAAGGTGTGTTTGTTGATCTTACTTATGTGCATACGATGGGCAAAGATGTTCATTTTGCATACCGGCTTCAAAACAATCCGTTTTATGGCGCTCAAATCAAATCGACCAACGGCAATGTATTGCTGACGGTAGGGTTTAAGATATAATAACAGAAAACAAAATTGAATATCTTAAGGCACTTATTTGAGTGCCTTTGTTTTTCTATCAACCCAATAAGTACGAAAATAGAAAACCAATACTCCTATCGAAGCAATTACGCCACCATACCAGGCAAAATTTCCTGTATTCACCAATAAAAAAGCCCATAGCAATAAAGAAAGAAATACAGGCAATGGATAAAGCCACATTTTGAAAGGGAGCGTATTAATGCCATACTTTTTTCTTAGCAAAACCACGCCTACTGCCTGCGCCATAAATTGAATGAGTATCCTCATTGCAAGAATGGCCGTTATCACTTCCGATAATTTAAATAAAAGACTAAAACAAAAACCCAGTGCACCCAAAACCAAAAGTGAAATATGAGGAAAATGTTTGGTTGGATGCAGTTTGGAAAATACTTTAAAGAAATTACCATCAACCGCAGCAGCATAAGGTACCCGTGAATATCCAAGTATAACAGCAAATAAAGAGGACATCGCAATACATAATATCAAAACCGTAACTATAATGCCAGCCTGATGTCCGTAAATTTTTTCCATAAACCCACTTACTAAATATTTATCCATGCCTCCGGCTTCCTGCCATGGAATTACACCCATCACACTTATATTCATTAATAGGTATAAAGCCGTAATTCCAAAAATGGAAATGAAAATGCTTCGCGGAATATTGATCTCAGGATTTTTTATTTCGCCACCCAGATGGCACACATTATAATAACCCAGATAACTGTAAACCGTTTTTACTGAACCATGAGCTACCGTGGCCCAAAAACTAAAACTAAAAAAAGTGTTGTTGCTTTCTGGTAAAAAAGGAATAGCGTATTGACGATGTGTAAAGCCTGCGAAAATAATCCAGAGAATAGTAAGTACAACTATTGTTCCAAGCACTACTGATATCTTTCCAATTGATTCAATCTTTCGATATAAAAGGGAAAGGACAAAAATTACCAGCGCACCCGAAACCATCTTTTGTTGCCAGAAATCTAAATCCACTAAAAATGTAAGATACTGTGCAAATCCTATTGCGGCCGATGCCATTACCAGTGGTGCTTGTATGCTGGTTTGCCAAACGAACAGGAAACTCATCAACTTCCCTCCTTTTTCACCAAAGGCTATGCGATGAAAATTGTATGTGCCGCCTGCCAATGGATATTTTGCACCCAGTTCACTCCATATCATGCCATCAATTAAAGCGGTAAATGCCCCAAAAATCCATGCCCAGATAAATAATCCATTATGAAAATTGGACACCACCAATGGCATTACCACAAAAGGGCCAATCCCTACCATATCAATCATATTGACCGATGTAGCCTGAAGCAGGTTGAGTTTCCGATTGGTGAGTGGTGCAGACAAATTCGTCATAAATTTTATCTTATCAAATTATAGATTTAGCTTTTTACAAAAGCCCCTATTCCTTCTACCAATACATCCAGATTTTTTGTTGTGGTATAAACATTTGGAGTAACCCTTACCCCATGTATATTTTCCCAATTGATTGCGACAGTATGAATTTTATATTTATTAAATAGGAAACTATCCAGTTCTTCCGGTTTTTTACCTCCAATAGCAATATTGCCAATAGCACAACCCCATTGTGATGAGAATGGTGTGTTCAATTTTACTTTTGGTATTTCCTTTACTTTGTTGAACCAGTAATTTTTTAAATAATGTAGTCTTTTCTCTTTTCGTTCAATGCCAATCATTTCATGAAACTCAATGGATTTGCCAATTGCCTGTTCAATATAAAACGGTCGGGTACCCAGATGTTCAAATTTTCTAATATCATCTTTCAATGGATTTTCATTGGTTGCAAATAAGGGGTACAGGTTTTTAATTTTTTCCTTTTTTACATACAACATTCCCGATCCTATGGGTGCATAAAGCCATTTATGCAAGCTGGTTGCAAAATAATCTGCATTCAGATCAGGAATAATAAAATCAAAATGTGCAAAACTATGAGCGCCGTCAACAATTACTTCAATGCCTCTTTTGTGAGCCTCCTCTGCAATCTTCTTCACCGGTATTTTTTGACCATTCCAGTTAATGATATGGGTAATGTGCACCAGTTTTGTTTTGGGTGTAAATGCATTGGTATATTGCTTCACTAAATAGTCTTCATCTTCGCTGGGCAGTTCCAAATTGATCCATACCATTTTTATTCCATCACGAATTTCTCTTTGCTTATATGCATTTATCATATTGGGATAATCCTGACGTGCAGCCACCACTTCATCCCCTGCTTTTAACTGCAAACCAAAAATGATTGTTTCCAATCCTTCTGAAGAATTGCGGTTGATAGCAATTTCTTCGGGCGAACATCCTGCAAGTTTTGCAAGATTTCTTCTTAATGGTTCCCGGCCTTGATCCAGAATGCGCCACATATAGTAACTGGGTGCTTCATTACAATAATCATAGTACCGCTTCATTGCATCCTGTACTGTTTTGGGTGCAGGCGACACGCCACCATTATTAAGATTGATAATACCTGTTGAAACAGTGAATGATTGTTGAATATAATACCAGAAATCTTCTTCGGTAGCCAGATCGGTGGCGGATACGCCTTCAGCATCTCGTAAAGCTGCTTCCAGATTTCTTGCCCAGGATGGTTTGGCAAGAACAGAGAAAAATGTGATGGCAGAAAATGCCCCTGCTTTTTTAAGAAACCTTCGACGATTATCAGCTGGCATATATTTTTATTTTTATAAATGTACTGAAAAGGCGATTAGTGTATGTTGTTGGTCACTTTCACAAAATCACTTAACTTCCACACTTAAGAAATACGTTTATGAAAATACTTGAAATCAAAGTGCTAAAAGGTCCCAATTACTGGAGTGTGCGTCGTACCAAGCTGATACAGATGAAACTGGATTTAGAAGATATCGAACAAAAACCCACCAATAAAATTCCAGGATTTAGAGAAAGAATAGAAGCTATGTTTCCCACCATGATAGAACACCGATGTAGTGAAGCAGTACGAGGTGGATTTTTTAAACGGGTGGATGAAGGCACTTGGATGGGCCATGTCATTGAACATATTGCATTGGAGTTGCAAACGCTGGCAGGCATGGAAGTTGGTTTTGGAAGAACCAGAACTCCTGATGGTGAAAAAGAAGGTGTCTATTATGTTGTCTTTAGCTATATGGAAGAAGATGCCGGTGTTTATGCAGCCAAAGCATCAGTTGCCATTGCCCAATCAATGGTAGATAATGTGTTTTACGATTTGTCTCACGATATACAGCAATTAAGAGAGATAAGAGAAGACACCCGATTGGGACCTTCAACCGGCTGCATAGTTGAAGAAGCTGCAAAAAGAGGAATTCCGTATATACGGCTTAATAAACAAAGTCTTGTTCAACTAGGATATGGTGTTAATCAAAAAAGAATAAGAGCCACCATCGCATCTACTACATCCAATATAGCTGTGGATATAGCCTGCGATAAAGAAGAAACAAAGTTGCTTTTAGAAGCAGCAGAAATTCCAGTGCCAAGAGGTACAGTAATAAAAACAGAAGCAGGGCTTGAAGAAGCCATTGTAAAATTTGGTTATCCATTGGTGATAAAACCAATTGATGGAAATCATGGCAAGGGAAATACCACCAATATTACAAATAGAGATCAGGCGCAAAAAGCATTTGAAGCGGCTAAGGTTTATAGCCGGAGTGTAATCGTTGAACGATTTATAACAGGCTTCGATTTTCGTTGCCTGGTTATCAACAATAAATTTATATGTGCAGCGCTTAGAACACCAGCCTCTGTTGTAGGAGATGGTGTACACCATTTACAATGGCTGATAGATGAAACTAATAAAGACCCCAGAAGAGGATATGGCCATGAAAAAGTGCTGACTCAAATTACAATTGATCAGTTTACACAAAAAATGCTGGACGATGCAGGTATAACATTGGAATATATTCCCAAGAAAGGTGAACGAGTATTATTAAAACCAACAGCCAATCTTTCTACCGGTGGTACATCAACCGATGTCACCGATGAAGTGCATCCTGCCAATATTTTTATGTTTGAACGAATTGCCCGAATCATAGGACTGGACATTTGTGGAATAGATGTAATGGCTATTGACCTGAGGACTCCGGTTTCCGAAAATGGTGGAGCAATTTTAGAAGTGAATGCTGCACCAGGCTTTAGAATGCATATAGAACCTGCCGAAGGCTTACCAAGAAATGTGGCAGAACCAGTAGTGGATATGCTTTTTCCAAAAGGTAGTGCAGGTCGAATACCAATCATTGCGATAACAGGAACCAACGGAAAAACAACTACAACCAGACTGACAGCACATATTGCAAAAAGCGCAGGCAAAAAAACAGGATATACAACAAGCGATGGTGTATATATTCAAAATCAACTGATGATGAAAGGCGACTGCACCGGACCTGTTTCATCACAATTTGTTTTAAAAGATCCAACGGTAGATTTTGCAGTACTTGAATGTGCCCGTGGAGGTATTCTCAAATCGGGGCTTGCATTTCAAAACTGCGAGGTTGCTGTTGTAACTAATGTTGCTGCCGATCATATTGGATTGGGCGGCATCAATACCGTGGAAGCAATGGCGAAAGTAAAAGCAGTAGTTCCTGAAACTGTTTTTCCTCATGGTTATGCTGTTTTAAATGCAGATGATGACCTCGTATATAAAATGAAACATGATTTGAAATGCAATATTGCATTGTTTAGTATGGACGAAAACAACCCTAGAATAAAAGAGCATGCTTCAGAAAATGGATTAAGTTGTGTTTTCGAAAACGGGTATGTAACGCTGATGAAAGGCAATTGGAAAATAAGAGTGTTGGACGTAAAGAAAATTCCACTGACATTTGAAGGCAAAGCAGTACATAATATTAACAACTGCTTACCAGCTGTACTTGCCTGCTATCTTTTTCGTGATATTTTAATTGAAGATATAAGAACAGGATTGCAAACGTTTATTCCTTCAGAAAGTCTGACACCCGGAAGGCTCAACTTTTTCTATTTTAAAAACTTTACAATGTTGGCCGATTTTGCACACAATCCGCATGGGCTCCGTTTGCTATGTGATTTTGTAAGCAAATTAGAATATCCGATGCGTATAGGCGTTATCAGCGGTACCGGCGACAGACGTGATGAAGATATTAGAGAATTGGGTGAAATTTCGGCACAATATTTTGATGAAATCATTATTCGCTGCGATAAAAATCTGAGAGGCAGAACTGCCGAAGAAATAATAGAATTACTGAAAGAAGGGATTTTAAAAGTAAATCCGCATATTCCGGTAATGACTATTCCCAACGAGGACCAGGCCCTTGACTATATTTATGAAAACCCCAAACCGGGTGCGCTATCTACAATAATGTGCGATGTGGTAGCCAGGGCATTAGATAAAATAAGAGAATTGAAGGAAAGAGAGGAGAAAGAAGGGGCTCCAACTGCAAATCATGTCTAAATTCTTTTAAATCTGTTTGGGAAAAAAGCGCTGAAGCCCTATTTTTGCACTCCCATTTTCAAATGGTGTGATTGACCCATGGTGTAACGGCAGCACTACAGATTTTGATTCTGTCTGTTAAGGTTCGAATCCTTATGGGTCAACAGAAAAGTCCCTATAATAAGGGATTTTTTTATGCCCCAAACTCAAAATAAAACCATTGCTATCACGCTAAATTTTTAAGACAAGCAGCAAGGCTTTCTTTCCAATTTTTCGTTTCAATTTGGTAAACTGACTTAATTTTTTGAGTATCAAGTATTGAATATGACGGACGCTTAGCCAGTGTAGGATATTGAGCAGTAGGAATTGGGTTTAGCTTGCAAGTACTACCAGCTATTTCTTTGATGGCCAATGCAAATTCGTACCAGCTAATTTTTCCATTGTTTGTAAAATGAAAAATACCCGGTACCCATTTACCTGAAGAAATAATACTTAAAATAATGGAACCTAAGTCAAAAGCATAAGTAGGTGCACCCACCTGATCATTCACCACATTTATTGATTCTTTTTCCTTCATCAGCTTCAGCATTGTCTTTACAAAATTATTCCCGTATTCACTATAAACCCATGAAGTGCGAATAACGATAGAATCAACATTATACTGCAATGCCTGAATTTCTCCCTCCAGCTTCGAAGCCCCATAAACTGATTGAGGATTAGTATCTGACTCTTCTCTGTATGGAACACTTGCAAAACCATCAAAAACATAATCGGTAGAAATATGAATAAACCTGCATTGGTTTTCTTTGCATACTGCGGCTAATACACCTACGGCTTCAGCGTTTACCTGATATGCTTTTTCCTTTTCCTGTTCGGCTCTGTCAACAGCGGTATATGCTGCGCAATTAATAAAAAAAGCAGGTTGATAAACTTTGAAATAATGTCTTACCATTTCAAAATGATGAATGGGCATATCTTCTCTTGACAAAAAAACAAAATCAAATGCCATTTGAGCCTTAGCAATTTTCTTCAGCTCTTTTCCAAGTTGCCCATTGGAGCCCGAAACCATTATCAATGGCTTTTTATTCATCAGCCTTTGTATTCAAATGGTGAATTACAATCTTTAAAAAGGGGAAGAGATTTATCCCGTTCAGAAACAATAATCATATCATCGGGCACACCCCAGTCGATATTTAATTCAGGATCATTGTAAAAAATACCCACTTCACTTTCTTTGTTGTAAGCGGCATTGCATTTATACATTACATCTGCTTTGTCGCTCAAAACAGAAAAACCATGAGCAAATCCTTCAGGTATCAGTAATTGCTTTTTATTTTTTGCAGATAAAATAATATTGAAAGATTTTCTAAATGTAGGCGAGCCTTTTCTGAGATCAACTGCAACATCCAGAATTTTTCCCTTTAATACACGAACCAATTTCGCTTGAGCGAAAGGGGGCAACTGGTAATGCAATCCTCTGATTACACCACCAAGTGAGGATGATTGATTGTCCTGCAACCATTGTATAAAAATGCCTTGTCTGTTAAATTTCGATTCATTATATGATTCAAAAAAATATCCTCTGTCATCTTCAAACACATCAGGTTCAAAAATCAATAAGCCGGGTATTTCAGTTTCGGTAAATGACATATTATAAACTCCAGTAGGTTCTTTTACTAATTTTATTTCTGTATATGCCTTTCAAATCTGCAATCATAGCATTTGCTTTTGTGATAGAGCTAAAATAATCATCTCCCAGTTCTTTATATTCATTATGTGGAACAGTAACTACCACCGCATCATAATCAGCGTCAGTATTTTGGGCAAGTGAAAAACCGTATTCATGAATTAGTTCGTCAGAGTCAGCATGAGGATCTACCACAGCTACAGTCAGATGATAGGATTTTAACGCATTAACTACATCAGCAACTTTTGAATTACGTATATCACTCACATTCTCTTTAAAGGTAGCACCCATCACTAATACTTTTGCATTTTTTACATCGCTTGAATTTTTAATAATGTGCTGTATAACTGACTTGGCCACATATTTTGCCATATTATCATTTATGTTTCTACCTGCAAGTATTACTTCCGCATCATAGCCCAGTTCGCTTGCTTTGTAGGTAAGATAATATGGATCTACACCTATACAATGCCCCCCTACCAATCCGGGTTGAAATTTCAGAAAATTCCATTTAGTACCTGCGGCTTCTAAAACCTCGTATGTATTAATTCCTATCAGGTTAAAAATAATTGACAGCTCATTCATTAAAGCAATATTCAAATCACGCTGTGTGTTCTCAATTATTTTTGCTGCTTCTGCCACTTTGATGGAAGAAGCTCTGTGTACTCCTGCAGCAACTACCAATTCATAAGTTTTTGCAATTTCTTCCAATGATTCAGCATCACATCCTGAAACTACTTTTATAATTTTTGCAAGTGTATGTGTTTTATCTCCCGGATTAATTCTTTCGGGAGAATATCCTGATTTAAAATCAGTCTTATCTTTCAAGCCTGATAAGGATTCAATTACAGGAATACAGTCCTCTTCTGTACAACCAGGATAAACTGTTGATTCAAAGACCACGTAATCGCCATTCTTAATCACCTTTCCAATTGTTTCTGATGCTTTTTTTACTGGAGTAAGATCCGGCACATTATGCTCATCCACCGGCGTGGGAACAGCAACAATAAAAAATTTTGCTTCACGCAACACATCTAATGAGTTGGTAAAAACAATATCACATCCTTCAAAATCATTTTTCTCCAGTTCATTGCTAGGGTCTATTCCCTGCCTCATTAGTTCTACTCTTTTCTCATTAATATCAAATCCAATTACTGAGATTTTTTTTGCGAATTCCAATGCAATTGGAAGTCCCACATAACCCAATCCAATTACTGCTAATTTGGCTTTTTTATCTACTAATTCCTGATACATGATTAATAATTGTTGTTTTACTTTAGGCTATTGAATTCTTTTGGTTGCTTATAAAGTTCTTCCTGAGGCAACGATTTAAAATAGTCATATGTTATTTTCAACCCTTCTTTTCTACTCACTTTTGGTTCCCATCCTAATAATTGTTTTGCTTTGCTGATATCAGGCTGTCTTTGTTTTGGATCATCAACTGGCAGCGGCTGGTAAATGATTTTTACTTTATTTCCTGTCAGATTTAAAATTTCTTCCGCAAAATCTTTGAGAGAAATTTCATTAGGATTCCCAATATTAACAGGCAAATGATAATCACTCAATAATAATCTGCATATACCTTCAACTAAATCATGAACAAAACAGAAACTTCTTGTCTGAGAGCCATCGCCAAATACGGAAAGATCTTCACCCCGCAAAGCCTGGCCAATAAACGCAGGCAAGGCTCTTCCATCATTCAACCGCATACGTGGACCGTATGTATTAAAAATTCTTACGATTCTGGTTTCTACATTATGAAAACTGTTGTAGGCCATGGTAATGGATTCCATATAACGCTTCGCTTCGTCATACACGCCACGAGGGCCCACCGGATTTACATTGCCCCAGTATTCTTCAGTTTGTGGATGAACCAATGGATCTCCATATACTTCGCTGGTACTGGCAACCAGAATTCTTGCTTTTTTTGCTTTTGCTAAACCCAGACAATTGTGTGTACCCATGGCACCTACTTTCAAAGTCTGAATAGGTATTTTTAAATAATCAATAGGGCTTGCCGGAGATGCAAAGTGCATGATGTAATCCAGCTGTCCTGGGATGTGAATAAATTTTGTTACATCGTGATGATAAAATTCAAATTGCGCTAGCTTGAATAAGTGTTCAATGTTTTTAAGATCGCCGGTTATTAAATTGTCCATACCTATTACAGCATAGCCATCCTTAATAAATTTATCGCAAAGATGTGAGCCCAGAAATCCGGCAGCTCCGGTAATTAATACTCTTTTCTTTTCCATTTTAAAATTATTTTACGGTTTCCCGGCCAACACTTACATAATAAAACCCAAGCTCTTTCATGGCGGGCAAATCAAAAAGATTGCGGCCATCAAAAATAGCTTTGTTTTTCAGGCTTGAGGCAATCTTATTAAAATCAGGTGTACGAAACTCATTCCATTCTGTTGCAATTATTAAGGCATCAGCATCTTTTAAAGTCGCATACTGGTTTTCGCCATATTCAATTTTGTCTTTAAAAATAGCTCTGGTATTTTTCATTGCTTCAGGGTCAAAGGCACAAATGGTTGCGCCTGCATTTAAAAGTGAATCTATCATATAAAATGCCGGAGCCTCTCTTATATCATCTGTATTGGGTTTAAAAGCAAGACCCCACATAGCAATTCGTTTCCCCTTCAGCTGATGATTGAAATATTTATTAATTGCCGGAATGAGATGTAATTTCTGCATTTCATTCACCTTCATTACAGCATTAAGAATTTGAAAATCATATTCTACTGTGCTTGCCGATTTTACTAGAGCCTGAACATCTTTTGGAAAACAACTGCCTCCATATCCAATGCCAGGAAATAAAAATCGCTTCCCAATGCGGCTATCACTGCCTATTCCACGGCGTACCATATCTACATCAGCTCCAAAGCGTTCGCAGAGTATGGCTATTTCATTCATAAATGAAATCTTGGTAGCCAGAAATGAATTTGCAGCATACTTTGTTAATTCAGCACTGGGTTCGTCCATAAAAATTACCGGGTTACCCTGGCGAACAAATGGTGCATATAAATCATTAATAACATTTCTGGCTCTTACAGCATCTGTGCCAATGACTACCCTATCAGGTTTCATAAAATCTTCAACTGCCAATCCTTCTCTTAAAAACTCAGGATTGCTTACAACATCAAAAGCACCTTCCAACTGCATACCACCTGTTTCTAAAATTTTTTCTCTTACTTTTTTTGCTGTACCCACAGGCACTGTGCTTTTATCTACTACAACTTTATAATCTGTAGGTTGAATCAACTTGCCCAATTCACTTGCTACCCCCAATATGTAGGAAAGATCAGCAGAACCGTCTTCGCCTGGGGGGGTAGGCAATGCCAGCAATATCAATAGGGCGTCTTTTACAGCTTCAGACAAACTTGTAGTAAATCGTAATCTTTCTTCCTTTAGGTTGCGTAAAAACAATTTCTCTAATCCAGGTTCATAGATAGTTATCTCCCCTTTGCTTAATCGTTCCACTTTTGACTGATCAATATCAACACAAATCACTTCATTACCGGTTTCAGCAAAGCAGGTACCCGTTACCAACCCAACATATCCTGTTCCTACAACAGCTATTTTCATAAATAAGTATTATTTATTTAAAAATTCTAAAACTTTTGAGCTAATGAAATTCAATTGTTCCTCATCCAGTTCGGTGTGAATGGGAAGCGAAATAACCCGTTCTGTAAGCCAATCGGTAACAGGCATATTTTGAGAAGATACATTAAACTGTTCAAACATTTTTTGTTTATGTCCGGGAACAGGATAATAAATCATAGCAGGTATTTTATGACCAGCTAAATATTCTTTCAACTCATTCCTCAAAACTGCAGGCTGCTCTATACCTTCCAACGTCAATGTATATTGATGAAAAACATGTTTTGAATATGGTGCCCTGAAAGGAGTTTTGATTTTTGCATGATTGGCAAAAGCATTGTCATAATAGTCGGCAGCTTTTCTTCTTGCATCACAATATTCATCCAGATTTTTCAACTTAATATCTAGTATAGCGGCTTGTATTGTATCTAACCGGCTATTACAACCTACTACATCATGATAGTATTGTTTGCTTTGTCCATGATTGGCAATCATTTTCAAGCTGCCAGCAAGATGTTCATCGTTTGTAAAAATGGCACCACCATCTCCATAAGCTCCCAGATTTTTGGAAGGGTAAAAGGATGTAGTTCCTATATGACCTATGCTGCCAGTTTTTTTGAGTGTTCCATCTGCAAAATAATAATCGCAGCCAATAGCTTGCGCATTGTCTTCAATTACAAATAGCTTATGTTTCTCTGCAATCTTCATAATTGCTTCCATTGGCGTTGCCTGACCGTATAAATGAACCGGAACAATTGCTTTTGTACGGGGAGTAATCGCTTTTTCAAGTGCCACCGGATCCATGCAAAAAGTTTTGGAATCTACTTCAACAAAAACAGGTGTAAGCCTTAATAGCGCAATTACTTCTGTTGTTGCAATGTAAGTAAATGATGGTGTTATCACTTCATCGCCGGGCTGCAACCCCAGCGCCATCATCGCTATTTGCAAAGCGTCTGTTCCGTTGGCACAAGGAATTGTATATTTTGTGCCAATATAATTTGAAAGATTGTTGGCAAAACTTTGAACAGGCTTGCCGTTAATAAATGCAGAACTTTCCAAAACCTCAATAACAGCTTTATCAATTTCAGGCTTTATTTTCTCATATTGGGTTTTGGTATCCACCATCTGGATTGGTCGCATAAAACTATTTATTAGTAAAGTGCGGCAAAAATAATGAAATACAGGTAGTTTAAAGGTTTGCTTTTACATTTGCAGCCAGTAAATATCCGGGTAATTGTCAGTTATCTTCTATAATATTTTTTTAGGCTTATTCCGCATTGGAACAGTGATCGCATCCCTGTTCAATCCCAAAATAAAAAAATGGGTGCAGGGTCGCAAGCAAATATTTGACAAGCTTCAATCCGCCATTCCTTCTAATTCTAATATAATCTGGATGCATTGCGCTTCAGTAGGCGAGTTTGAACAGGGCAGGCCAATCATTGAAAGCTTAAAATCCAACTATCCTGATTACAAAATATTGCTTACATTTTTTTCCCCCTCTGGTTTTGAAGCAACACAGAACTATAAGGGAGCTGATTGGATTTTTTATTTGCCACTTGATGGAGCGAACAGGTCAAAAAAATTTTTAGAAATCGTACAGCCTCAACTGGTCATATTTGTTAAATATGAGTTTTGGTTTTATTATCTTAAAAAAATTAAATACAGAAATATTCCGCTCATTTTAGTTTCGGCCTTGTTTACCAAAAAAATGAGTTTCTTTAAATGGTATGGCAGGCTGCAAAGGAAAATGCTTACCCGATTTGACCAGATATTTGTACAGAACGAATCTTCAAAAAAGCTATTAGAAGCATACGGATTTTCCCAACTTGCATCTGTTTCCGGTGATACTAGATTTGATCGGGTTTTGGAAATTGCATCCAACTGGGAGCCATTGCCTCAAATAGAAAAATTCATTGGCAATAATAAAGTGATTGTAGCTGGAAGCACCTGGCCTGAAGATGAAAATATGCTTCTAAAATTTACTTCTCAGGCTGTTGAAAAGAATCTGAAACTGATCATTGCGCCACATGAAATTGATGAAAAACATTTGACAGAAATAAAAAATAATTTTTCAAACGCATTATTTTACTCTGATCTTAATACAAATGTCAAACCGTATAAAGAAAGTGCTTGTTTAATAATTGACAATATTGGATTGCTTTCCCGTCTGTACAAATATGGCACAATAAATTATGTAGGCGGCGGTTTAAGAACTTCTGGAGTACATAATGTGCTTGAAGCTGCTGTGTTTGGCAAACCTGTATTATTTGGCCCCAACTATGAAAAATATGTTGAAGCAATTTCATTAATTGAAATTAAAGGTGGATACAGCTTTGCTGAAAAAGATGAATTTGTTTCAATAACAAATAGATTATTGTTGCATGAAGATGAAGCATTTGAAATAGGAAAGAAAGCTGCAAAATATGTAGCCCGTCAGGCTGGTGCTACTCCCCTTATCTTAAAGTATATTCAGGAAAATCTTCTTTTCACCAAATGATCAAACTGCTGAACAGTTGGGTTATTATTATCCCAGCCCAGTTTTACTTTCAACTCACGGCTGATCCAGTATTCAGCCTCGGCATAAATATTAAAACTGTTGATTGTTTTTATACAGCGTTCATACATACTTTCATCGCCACGAAATAATTCATTCATAAAAACAAAACGGTCGTTGATGCCAATGGCTTTACGTAAATCTTTTACAGGCATTTCCTTTAATACTTCTACCAGTTCCGTTTTTCCCAGCTTTAATTTGTCATTCAGCGATTCTTCACTACCTGCCTTTTCATTTACTTCTTTAGCCTGATGCGATAATGTGGGTATTTCATTCAAAGGATCAAAAACCATGTCTAACTGACCATTCTTTTGTACAAGCGATAAATTACCCTTATCCACTAATATGGTTTCTTTTATTTCCTTCGTTTCCTTTACTTCTTTGCTTTCTTTTACAGGCTCGGCTACTTCATGCATTACCTCTACCGGTCTGGGGCTATATTTTTCATATCCAGCTGCTATTCCTAAGGTTTGGGCAATAGGCAAAACCACAGCTACTTTGGCCGTACCCAAAGTTTGTTGACTGGCAGATTGTAATTTTGATAGTTCAAACTGTATTAACTGAACAGTGCCCATCAACTGTGCTGTATCGGCTTTTTGTCGATATTGTTCATTTAACTGCTGTATGAGTGCTTCAATTCTTTCCATTCCTGTATTTTTGAACGGTTGAGAAATTAATTGCTGGCAATACGAATTTGCCATTGCCTTAAAATTACAAACAGTTTGCCAATATTGACCCAATCATTTTATAAACGAAACCTTAACAATGTTTATTGAACCTAACAACAGCGGCGAGCGCCGAGGCAGTATAGAAGTAATTTGCGGATCTATGTTTAGCGGAAAAACAGAGGAGCTTATACGCAGACTTAAAAGAGTAAAAATTGCAAATCAGAAATTAGAAATATTTAAACCGGCAATTGACACAAGATACGACCAGGTAAAGATTGTATCACACGATGCTACGGCTATCCACTCAACCCCGGTTGACAGTTCCAAAAAAATTCTTGAACTGGCACAGGATGTAGAAGTGATAGGTATTGATGAAGCACAATTTTTTGATGAGGATATTGCTAATGTTTGCGATACACTTGCTTTTCGTGGCATCAGGTTGATTGTGGCCGGGCTTGACATGGATTATCTTGGCAACCCATTTGGGCAAATGCCTGCACTGCTTGCAAAAGCGGATTATATTACAAAGTTGCATGCCATCTGTCAGCAATGTGGTAGTATGGCAAATTATTCATTCAGAAAAGTAGCTACCGAAGGCCAGGTTTTATTGGGTGCTACCGACTCGTATGAGCCTCGCTGTAGAAAATGTTATGAAGTGAAATAATGATTTCAATAAAATATGGTTGTAGCATCTGTTACAACCATATTCACAGAAAATAATCCTTATCTGGCTGTTCCTTTAATTTTTACTTTTATACTCATGTCTACTTTTTGAGACGCTTCACTTACTGACATCTTAATATCCTGATCTGCAGAAACTACCAGCCCTGTACGACTGTCAACCACCAGTGTACCAACAACTGTACCGTTAGTCCCATTTACTCCAGCTTCCGATTCTATGATGGAGTTTTCACTCAATGTCACCATTTCTCCCTCAATATCTGTAACCTTATAAGTTGATTTGTATTTTCCCTTTATTTCTCCAGCATCCATATCTGTAATTTTTTGCCAGGACTCACCCACATTTACTTCTTTATTAGGGAAAATATATAAAACTCTTTCAAACTGGCTTTTCATTTTTTCGGCATTAAACTGTTGGCTAAACTGAGACAACGCATTCTCCTTTTCTTTTTGTTCCAATCCAATAGAATCAAAAATATTATTTGCCATATTTTCAAATCCGGATACTTCCAGCACTTTGCCCTCTGGGTTTACTGTTAATGTAAACACCTGGCCTTTTATCATACCAAACACACTGTTTAATATTTTTCCGGGATCATTTTCTGATAAAGCATCACCCAAAGAAGTTTGAGGCTTATCTGTATCTATATCCAAGTTGAATGTGCCAGCAACCATTTTCATTGAGAAGCGATCAATTTTTGTTACTATCGACTTATTCTCCCCTTCTTCTCCAGTTACATTCATAGAATAATAATAATTGCCATCCATTTTTATTGATTGCCCCTGAATTTCCTGATCCATAGTCATAGACATATCATAATCATAAGTTTTCCCTTTCTCAAAATTGAATTTCAGCATTTTAGCAGCAGTGGAAGTCTTTGTTGACTTACAGGATGGAACTATGGCCAGAAAAAGCGTTGCACACAGCAACCAAACTATTTTTCTCATTTATATTAATTTTATGAAGCAAGATAATCATATTAGCCCCTCTTTATTTCAATTATTTTATTTTCGCATCAAATCAGAATTTATCAGTTCAATCAGACATATTATCACTCTTTTTAAAAAGGACCTATTGCTGGAATTAAGACAGCAATTCAGCTTCTTTGGTATTTTGCTTTATATTGGTTCTACCATTTTTGTTTTGTATATGGCCATCAACCAGCCGGAAAACAAAGTCTGGAATGGTCTTTTCTGGGTTTTACAACTTTTCATTTGCATCAATGCTGTAGCCAAAAGTTTTTTACAGGAAAGCAAAGGGAGGATGTTATATTTCTATTCAGTATCCAACCCTGTAAATTTTGTTTTGGCAAAACTGTTGTTCAACTCTCTGCTTATGTTATTAATGAGTTTGCTGAGCTTATTAATTTTTTCAGCGTTATTGGGAAATGTAATACCGAAATTGCTCCCTTTCATTGGAATCACTTTATTGGGTAGCCTTAGTTTAAGTTTGGTATTTACATTTCTGGCCGCTATTGCAGCCAAAGCCCAGCAAAGCCCGGTTATAATGGCCATTCTCGGTTTTCCTGTTATAATTGTGCAACTGATGCTTTTGATGCGTTTGTCCAACACTGCTTTTGCCCCCTTACTTACAATTCCACTAAGCACAGTGTTATTATTGGCGGCAATGGATGTTTTAGTCGTTTTGCTTGCCATTATTCTTTTCCCTTTTTTATGGAAGGATTAGAAATAATATTAAATTTTTCACACCGTTCATATCCTTGCATTTTGCGTTTTAAATATTAATGCTACCTGCTATTAAATAATTCCCCTTAATTTTGCTTCGCTTTACCATACAGATTGTGGTAAACATAAGTTCCCCTTGACGGTTGAGAAAAACTATATGTATAAATCCTGGTGGAAGATAACAGGCGTCATTCTGGTCATCTACACTTGCACGGCCGGTTTTCTTTTAGAAGTTCCCGAGCTGCCAGCATTAGGCGAAACCATTCGCAATCTTTATTTCCATGTATGTATGTGGTTTGCTATGATGATTTTGTTTACCATTTCAATGGTGAACTCCATTCGTTACCTGCGTACTTTTAATTTGAAATATGATATCTATTCACGACAATTTGCAGTTGTAGGTATCATTTTCGGAATTTTGGGGTATGCCACCGGATCTATCTGGATGTCTTTTACCTGGGCCGACCCCAATAATCCGGCTTTTGACTCCTTTAGTACAGTAGCCCGTGATCCTAAACTGATTGGAGCTGCCATTGCGTTACTGGTTTATTTTGCATATCTCGTTTTGCGAGATTCTGTAAATGACATGGACAAACGTGCAAGAATCAGTTCGGTCTATAACATTTTTGCTTACGCCATGTTGTTTCCTTCTATCTGGATTATTCCACGCCTGTTACCCAGCTTACACCCGGGCGGCGAAAATGGTAATCCTGCACTAGATACAAAAGATATTGATGGTAGTATGCGGATGGTTTTTTATCCTGCCATTATCGGATGGACATTAATTGGCGTCTGGATTACAACGCTTAAAATAAGAGTCAACCTACTCAAAGAGAAAAAACTTTCTTCATTATGAAAATAAAATCTTTTTTACTCCTTTTTTTATTCAGCTTTATTTCTATAAGTCTGTTGGCACAAGAAGATAATGGAGGAATGGCCAACCTGCTGCGCAGTAATGGAAGAATATATGTAGTAGTAGCCGTAGTTGTGTTAATATTGTCAGGGCTTATTTTATATCTTGTAAGATTAGACAGAAAAATAACCAAGCTTGAAAAAGATAATTAATCTTTGTACTTCAAATTTGAGACCTTCAAAAACAATGATTGCTTAAAATAAAAAATGAACCATGTCAGTTAAGAATTACAGTTTTTTTGGCGCAGTTGAACGTAGCTTCAATAAGGCAGCAAAATTTACTAAATGGGATAAGGGTATATTAGAACAAATTAAAGAATGTAATGCCGTTTATCAAATGCGTTTCCCGGTTAAAAAAGATGATGGCACTATTGAAGTAATAGAAGCATATCGTGTTCAACACTCACATCACAAAACTCCATGTAAAGGTGGTATCCGTTTTGCGGCAGAGGTAAACCAGGATGAAGTAATGGCACTTGCCGCTTTAATGACTTATAAATGCGCCATTGTAAATGTTCCTTTTGGTGGTGGCAAAGGCGGCATCAAAATCAATCCAAGGGCTTATTCGGCATATGAGTTAGAGAAAATCACTCGTCGATATACAGCAGAGCTAATAAAGAAGAATTTTATAGGCCCCGGCACAGATGTTCCTGCTCCCGATTATGGAACCGGAGAAAGAGAGATGGCATGGATTGTAGATACTTACACTGCAATGCACCCAGGCGAAATTGATGCTGCTGCCTGCGTAACAGGAAAACCTGTAACTCAAGGTGGTGTAAGAGGTCGTAGAGAAGCAACAGGGCTTGGCGTATTCTTTGGTCTGCGTGAGGTTTGCAATATGCCTGATGTAATGGCAAAACTGGGTGTGCCAACCGGTGTTGAAGGGAAAAAAATAATTGTACAGGGATTAGGGAATGTAGGATACCATTCAGCAAAATTCTTTCAAGATGCCGGTGCAAAAATTATAGCACTTGCCGAATATGAAGGCGCCATCTGGAATGTGGATGGCTTGAATGTGGATGAAGTTTTTAATCACAGAAAATCAACCGGCTCAATACTTAATTTTCCCGGTTCAAAAAATTTTGACAAAAGCACAGATGCATTAGAAATGGAATGTGATATATTGATTCCTGCAGCATTAGAGAATGTTATTGATGGAGAAAATGCACCACGTATAAAGGCAAAAATGATTGGCGAAGCTGCAAACGGTCCGCTGACACCCGAGGCAGATGAAGTATTTTCTAAAAAAGGGATACTGGTTGTTCCCGATATGTATTTGAACGCCGGTGGTGTTACAGTATCTTATTTTGAATGGCTTAAAAACCTGAGCCACGTACGCTATGGCCGACTTGAAAAAAGATTTACTGAAAACCTAAATACACATATTTTAGGCCAGATGGAATCTCTTACTGGAAAAAAAGTGGACAATTCTGAAAGAGAATTTATTATGCATGGCCCTGATGAGGTTGACTTGGTTTATAGCGGATTGGAGGAAACGATGATAACTGCAACAAGAGAAATTATGGACTGCTGGAAGAATAATGCTGATATACCAGATATGCGTACTGCTGCATATGTGGTTGCAATAAATAAAGTAGGAAACTCTTACGCCGAACTGGGCATTTTCCCATAAACATTACTTTACCAAAATCAATTGCTTATTTCACCCCCCATGCCAATGCATGGGGGTTTTACTTTCAATGCCTTAACAACATTGCATTTTCAATAATGGAATAAAATTATTTGGAAATAAAATCTGGTAAGCTAACAATATCTTGCAACTTATTACTCGTTTTCTCCCAACCATAAGTAAAATTACCATTGGTAATAACAAGATAAGATGATGCAACTGAGATATGGTATCTCAATATTTGATTTAATACTTCTTCATTTAATGGTATATGTGTCGCTTTACATTCTATCATTATCCAAGGTTGATGCTCTTTATTATACACAAGAATATCAAACCTCTTTTTAATTTCGCCCAGTACGATTTCTTTTTCTAAAGCAATAAGGGAGGCCGGATACTTCTTTACTTTTACCAAATATTGTATAAAGTTTTGCCTCACCCATTCTTCTGGTGTAAGTACAATCCATTTTTTACGAATGGTATCAAAAATATAATCAACCTCTTTTTCTGTTTTAATTTTAAAATCAGGCGGAGGAAACTTAATTTCAATCATCATCCAAAAGTAAATGATTAAATTTGTCAGTATGAAGACAAAAGAAGAAATAGTACAGAACTGGCTACACCGTTATACTGGTGAGCTACTTGAAAATTTTGGAGAATACATTTTGCTGGCCAATTTCAGTAATTATGTAAAAATGTTTGCCGATTGGCATCAGGTGCCTGTTGTAGGTAAAGACCGACCCATGCAATGCGCAACAGCTGATAATATAACCATTATCAATTTTGGAATGGGAAGCCCTTCGGCAGCTACTGTAATGGATTTATTAAGTGCCATCAACCCCAAGGCAGTTTTATTTTTAGGCAAATGTGGTGGCTTAAAAAAACGAAATAAAATCGGAGATCTTATTTTACCAATCGCCGCCATCAAAGGTGAAGGTACTTCCAATGACTATTTTCCTTCCGAAGTACCGGCGCTGCCAGCATTTGCCTTGCAAAAAGCCGTTTCTACTACAATCAGGGATTTTAGTGTGGACTACTGGACGGGCACTGTTTATACTACCAACCGCAGGGTGTGGGAACATGATGAGCCATTTAAAGAATATTTACAAAAGATAAGAGCATACGCAATTGACATGGAAACAGCCACCATTTTTTCCGTTGGTTTTTTTAATAAAATACCCACTGGTGCTTTATTGTTGGTTAGCGATTCACCCATGATACCTGAAGGCATAAAAACAGAAGAAAGCGACAAAGGTGTAACTGCTCATTTTGTAGAAACCCATATTAAAATTGGCATTGAATCATTGAAGCAACTGATGAATGATGGCCTAACTGTAAGACACCTAAAATTTTAATTTTACCATGAGAAGCATTTATCTGTTTCATATTTTATCGGCAATCCTTTTATTCAAATCAGGTTGTAATGAGAAAAAACAGACCTCTTCTCTGGAATATAAAGGACGACTTGAAGCAGCAGGCTTATGCATGAACTATACCATCAGTGTAATTGAAGGCAAAATTGATACTTCTAAAATTGTTGCACAATGGACAGATGAAGTAACAAAAAAACAATACAGTCAAGTGTTTAAGTTGGGCAACCCCTGCAGTTTTCCCGATAAAATTAAACAAGGTGATGAGTTCTATTTTCAAATTGATACAGCTAAACAAGCTGATTGCGCAGTTTGTATGGCCTACTATCCTACACCATCAAAATCGCTAAACATAAAAGTTATAAATAAGTAATGCAGCCGCTTTTGGCGATAAATAACTTATCAGTTGAATTTAAAACTGATACTACAATAGTTAAGGCTGTAAAACACATTTCGTTTAATATTCAACGTAACGAGGTCGTGGCTATTGTTGGTGAATCCGGTTCCGGAAAATCTGTAACCTCATTATCCATACTTCAGTTAATTCCTGCGCCACCTGCAATTTATCGTTCAGGTGAAATATTATTTTCAGCTGACGGGCTTGCACCTATTGATTTGTTGAAATGCAACCAAAAGGAATTGCAAGATATTCGCGGCAATAAGATTGCAATGATTTTTCAGGAGCCTATGACCTCTCTAAACCCTGTTTTTACTTGTGGGCACCAGGTGATGGAGGCGCTCTTGAAACACAAAAAAATAAATAAAAATGAAGCCCGCATACAAACCATTCAATGGTTTGAAAAAATGAAACTACCCCAGCCCGAGGTTACTTTTAAAAAATATCCACATCAATTAAGTGGTGGCCAAAAACAAAGGGTAATGATTGCAATGGCAATGTGCTGTAATCCTTCCTTATTAATATGTGATGAGCCAACTACAGCGCTTGATGTAACAGTACAAAAAACAATTTTAGAACTGATAAAAGAATTGCAATTGCAAACAGGCATGGGTGTAGTCTTCATCACACATGATTTGAGTGTGGTAGCAGAAATAGCAGATCGGGTGTTGGTGATGTATAAAGGTGAAATTGTAGAACAAAATACGGTTGCAGCAATCTTTAATAATGCAAAGCATCCTTATACTCAAGCACTCTTAGCCTGTCGCCCTGTCAATCATCAACGCGGCAAAAGGCTTCCGGTAGTTGCAGACTTTTTGACTCCAACTTCAAAAATTGAAGTAGTAAAAAAAGACAGTTCAAGCAAATCAATAGATAGAACAGAAGCCAGTACACCTCTTATTAAAGTTTCAAATCTTTCAGTTTTATTCCCCATAGGTAAATCCATTTTTGGCAAAGTAAAAAGCTATACAAAAGCCGTCGACGATATAAGTTTTGAAGTACAAAAAGGAGAAACATTGGGTCTTGTTGGCGAAAGTGGATGCGGAAAAACCACATTGGGCAGAACTCTTCTAAAATTGATTGAACCGACTTCAGGCAGAATAGACTTCAATGGAGCAGATTTGAGCCTGATGAAGAAAAAAGATTTGCATCGGTTAAGAAAAGAGATTCAAATTATTTTTCAGGATCCCTACTCATCTCTTAATCCAAGAATGACGATTGGTGATGCGATAAGCGAGCCCTTAGTTGTTCATGATCATTCTGTAACTGCCCGAGAGCGAAGGGACCAGGTTGTTGCTTTGCTTGAAAAAGTAGATTTAAAAGCAGCGCACTTCAATCGTTATCCTCATGAATTTAGCGGAGGGCAAAGACAAAGAATTGTAATAGCAAGAGCACTGGTATTAAATCCTTCATTTATAGTATGTGATGAATCGGTTTCCGCTCTAGACGTAAGTGTACAGGCGCAAGTGCTTAATCTGCTAAATGATTTAAAAAAAGAAATGGGATTTACTTCCATTTTTATCTCACACGATTTATCGGTAGTACGATATATCAGTGATAGAATTATTGTAATGAACAAGGGTAAAATAGAAGAAAGTGGCGATGCTGATGATATTTATTATCATCCAAAAACCGAATATGCAAAAAGATTAATTGCAGCAATACCAAATGGAAAATTTGATTAATATTAATCCATGTGCCTTTGACCATATCTATTACCCGAATTATTTTCTTCATAAAAATATTGTGCGCCTCTTCTTTTTGACAATATTAATTTCTTCAAAAATTTGTTGAGTTGCTTTGGCAGGGGTTCATCTTCACTCAGTTTATTCTCGGAAAAGCCAGTAAAGTCATAAGTTAAGGATGACGAATATTCTGAGATGTCATTCTCAATTTGATTTATATTAACCATTGGCTGCATATCGTCTTTATCTGTATATTCCAATAAATCAGGCTCTGTGGCAATTAATCCAGAGGAAGCCAGCTTCCACGTCAAATCAATCTTTTTGTTTTTGTATTTGTAGAAATAGATGTATCCGTTTTTTCCAGAATAAGTTATTAATTGCTTCTTGAGAAAAACAATAGTATCCGGCTTGACATATGATGAAGTGAAAAGCAGTTTGCTTTTTGCCAAATCATCTTTTAAATTAAATTTTGAAGGAAATATATCCAGTTTCTTTAAATCTTTAAGATTATTATATAACTCATATTTGTAATCATCAAGACCAGCGAAAAACGGAATCAATGTATCAGCTAATTGACGATGATTGCGAAGCAATAGAATGGTTGTATTAAATTTCAATCTTTTATCATTGGATTGAAGCATTTTCTGAAGTAAAGGTATTACCACAGGTTTTGTATCTGCAAACGGTAATAATAATCTGGCATAAAGATTCAAACTTTCATTTCCATTATCAGTATTGTTCTGACCCCAATAGTCATAAATATCTGCCGTCCCTTTTTTATTTTCTTCTGCCTTTTCAATTGATTTCCTTGTTTCCGCAATTGCCTGCTTTTTCAATTCCTGTCTGGCTTCCAGATAAAATTTACTAAAATATGTTTCATATTCTATGGGCTTTATAACATTGCTATCTACCATCTTTCCCATTAATGTCATTATATCATTCTTATAATCATCCAGGTTTAACAACGGAAGCAAATCGGGTAAAATACTTTTGGTAAGCGCCAAGGTATCTGTAAGCTCATCCATAAAATCGCCATTGTCATAAACATAATTCATTGTGAGATTATAATTATTCCCAGGATAAGTAATTGCTTCATTATTACGGCTATTGGCATCTTTCACCGGTGGCTCCGTATTGATAATATTTTTAAAAACAGAATAGGCGTAAGCAGTTTTTTGCTGTAAAAGGTTTTCCAATACTGCATACTGCACACTCACCGTATCTCCCAAAGCATAGTATAATTCCCTTAAATAATCAGCCGATTCATTATTGACAACACCACCCAGCTTGTTTACAAGTTTTTGCTTTGTATCTAAATAATTTTTGTCATTCCAATTTAGTGAACTGATTGCCGCTTTCAATCCCTTTAAGTCAACAGCGTCCAACACAACATCGTCTATAGCAGCAACGGCCCTCTTGCGATCCAGACTGTCTTTGCTCATAAAATCAGCGAAGAATGCCGCAGACTTTTTAACAAATGGATTCACGCCTTTCAAAGTATCAACAGGTGTAAATGTGCTGAAAAATTTACTGAGAAAGCTACTGGGGCGATTCAGTGTATCCGTTTCGGTAGAAAGATTAAATGTAACACCATCCTTATAAAAAGTTTTAGACCAGATAGCTCTGCTGCTTCCAGGCTCAGTTGCAATAGACTCCCATACTTTCATTGTGTTTGGAAGATTTGCAGATGATTTCAATTTAAAAACCCAACTACTATCGGCAAAAGGATACTCCAGCGATTTATTAAACGACGCACTGTCTTTTGAATAATGATAACGAGACACCCTGTCAAAGCTTACGAAGATTTTTTCACCAGTACTGTCATTAGAAATTGTTTTACTCCTGTATGTTCCAGTTTCTAATTGTGCTTCTTCTGTATTTTCATCTTCAGCATCATCACCACCAAAATAGCTGTATTGCGGAAAATCCAACTTTATTTTTCCTGATGCAGGATAATAAGGCGTAAGAACCGAGAAATACAAAGCAGTATCTTTCTGTGCCGCTACATTTCCATATTGGTATGATTTTATTTCAAAAGAATTTAAAAAATTACTCATAATGGCAGATTCCTTTTTCCCCATGGCGATCAAAGTATAAAAATGCGGGCCCCGAATAATAAATCGTGTCAGGAAAATATTACCCGATTTATCGTAGTATTTACCATCCAATGCCGGATAACCTTTATACTGAAAATAATTTTGATAAAACGAAGAGTCAATAAAATCGGAGGAAATAAAACTTTCATTTAATAACTCGAGATCAAAGCTGTCCTTTTCTGCAAATTGAAAATTGTGTATATCAGTTCTTATTATTCTGTACTTTGTATTGGATGTAGCATCAATGGCATCAAAAATCCAACTACCATCGTTCCCAACAAAAGGCTGATGTGGCAAATTGATTGCAAACCCTCCGAAAGGTGGTTCAATTTTTTTCCATACTGTATTGCTTTCATATTCTTTAATTCGAATACTACCAAAAAATTTTGATGCTTCATCGCCATTTTTAATATAATCGCCATTGCCACCCATTTTAAATATCAACACTTCAAATGGGGTAACAAAGATATTGTATCGCTGCAGGTCGCCTCTTCGGGTTTTACTGGTAAGGTCAATTCCTTTAAAACCATTCTTCGTAATAAATGTTTTAGAAATAATTTTACCTGGAATATTTTCATATAGCAGACTGTCCACTTTTTTGAATACCACCGCAGCATCATTTCCCCAAAGAAAAGCATGTGTCATTATGCGGGTCACTTTATAAAAACTTCCATTGGCCATATCAGCATACTGTCGTTCGTCAATAGTTGTTTGATCCGTTTCATTTGTCGTATATAATTTTCCCGGAACATCAGCCTGAAACAAACTATCATCAGCAAACACGGTCTTGAATGTAACCGGTACTCTTATTTTTTCTATCAGTTCTTTATCGCGACTATCCCGTTCACCCATTTTTACAGGTCGCACTTTATAACCCATCTTACGAAGCAACATAATAACGCCTCTGTCGCCGGGCAAGTGCGCAGCACCTACACCTACAAATAAAGAAGAACCAGATTTAATGATAGAATCAATTGAGTTAGCCTGAATTTCATTTCTTTTATAGAGAAATTTTTCATCAAAAGCATCTGAGGTACTGTTGTATTTATTTATGGAATCCAATACATCCAGATTGCCGGTACGATATGCTTCCTGCAGCTTTTCATCTGAATAATCTTCGGAATATTCATAGCTTCTTTGCTTTTTGTTCTTATCCTTTGTCGCATCCAAATAAGCTTCGGCCATCAGTTTCATACTTTCCCCATAATCTTCTACACCTGCAATTTTTTTACCCAGCTTTTTACCACTCTGAAAAATATACATATCCAAATAGGTATCTTCTTCAAAATCACTTGCTTCATTGCCATAAGAACGATAAAGCAGATTGTTGATTATAGACGGGTTGCTGAACAGTGCATTCTTTATCTTGTCTTCATACTTATAAAATTTCAATGTACTTTGGTAAAGAAATTCATTGGGTGCTGCTACGAGGTTAGTATTAAAATAATTGTCACCAGAAAAATCGTACTTACTCATATCTTCCTGCCAGGTTTCCGGATTGGTTTCCAATGCCACCACATTTGACTGTCGAATAGCATAATAAAATGAATCGGGCAAGTGAAACGCAAGTTTGCTGCTAACATGCATAGTGCCTATTAAAAACGATGGCTTAGAAAGACCTTTTCCCGTAATCTCCCATAACAGGCTTTGGTATTTTTTGTCTTTAATTTTTATTTGAGAAGTAAGTGAGGAATATGTTAGGAGGCAGGTAAATACAAATACGATTCTTTTGCACATATTTTTAAAGTAAGGTTAATTAATCAAATGTAAGATGCATATTGGCATAAATGTCATAAAAAACCTGAAGAACAAGGCTTTATGAAGAAATTTTGAATGTGCAAAGAAATGCATCAATGGCATTGAACTTTCGACAATAAAACGTAATTTTGCCCGCCTAAATTTAATTCGGAATTGACCAAACCCGGCGCCGTAAGGCCGTGTCAAGGTTACCCGGGCTTTCTGTTACCCAGGTTTGTGTCTTATACCGCTTTAACCGTAAAAGCAAACTACTAAACAAGTAGTAATTGATAAGACAATTTTCAATCTGTTATTATCATTCACTACTTTATCAGCTGAAACAAATTAAATTAAAATCTACAGATGAAACTATCACAATTCCGTTTTGACCTGCCTTTGAATCTGATTGCCCAAACGCCTACTAAAAGAAGAGAAGATGCCCGAATGATGGTGGTACACCGTCATACCGGCGTAATTGAAAACAAACATTTCCGCGACGTCATTGATTATTTTGATGATAAGGATTGCTTTGTAGTAAATAATACAAAAGTATTTCCGGCACGTATGTACGGCCGCAAAGAAAAAACCGGTGCCAAGATTGAAGTTTTCTTACTTCGTGAATTAAATAAACCCAACAGGCTTTGGGATGTAATTGTTGATCCCGCAAGAAAGATTCGTGTAGGCAATAAACTTTATTTTGGTGAAACCGAAGACCTGATAGCAGAAGTAATTGACAATACAACCAGCCGCGGTCGTACCATTCGCTTTTTATGGGATGGCACCGAGGAAGAATTTCGTGCCATCTTAGAAAGAATGGGTGAAACACCTCTTCCAAAATACATTAAGCGTAAGCCTGATGAAGAAGACAGAGAGCGTTATCAAACAGTATATGCAAAACACGAAGGCGCTGTAGCTGCCCCCACTGCAGGTTTACATTTTAGTAAAGAGCTCATAAAAAGATTAGAGATCAAGGGTATCCGCTTTGCAGAAGTAACATTACATACAGGATTGGGAACTTTTCGCCCCATAGAAGTGGAAGACCTCAGCAAACATAAAATGGATGCTGAATATTATAATATTGATGACACAGCCTGTAAAATTGTAAATCGTGCAAAGGAATACGGCCATCGCATTTGCTCTGTAGGTACTACTACCATGCGGGCTATGGAATCATCATTTACTGCACAAAAATTATTGAAACCTTCTGAAGGCTGGACAAATATGTTTATTCATCCGCCTTACGATTTCAATATTGCAGATGCGCTGATCACCAATTTTCATTTACCCAAAACCAGTTTGTTGATAATGACTTGCGCTTTTGCTGGCTACGAACTGGCCATAGAAGCCTACAAAAAAGCAATAAAAGATAAATACCGCTTTTTCAGCTATGGCGATGCATTACTGGTAATTTGATGAATACTACTTTTATAAAAGTACCCTGACAAAAGTTGGGGTATTTTTTTGCCACTGCCCTACCACTTATCATCTTTACTCAATAAAAGATAAGCCTTCCTGTTTATCAATGAATAATATAGAAAATAACATGCAGCAGGTACGCCCACTATAATTAACGCATACATAAGCCACAATGGTTTGGGAATATGTTGCAAACTATGATATAAATAAACTATCGCCAACACAAGAAGTGGAACTGAAAATTGCCAATAATATTTCATACCGCTTCGCACATGCAAATAAGCTTTCTCATCCTTTTTTATATCAACTTCCATTTCTCCACTACTGCACCAGTCAATCTTACAAACCACTTTGTGAATGCCGGGGCTCACTGCATATTCTTCCGAAGCACCATTGCTTATACGCCCCGCCTCATTCCCATCTATAAAAACTTTGAAACTTCTAGCCTTGTTCATCCATTCTGAAGTACGACGAAGAGCAATAAAAGTATTTGTTTCCATAATCATTTTTTTTAAAGATAAAATTATAAACCAAACATCCCTTTGTTCAGCTGTTGCAATATTTGATTTTTATACTCCGCAGGAACCAATAATGAAATATTGTGCGGGCTGCCACCATAGGAAACCATACGCACAGGAATATTCATAATAGAACCAAACAATTTTTTAACCATCGCTTCTGTTTTAGATATTTCATTTCCTACTACAGAAATAATGACCTGGTTCTTATCCACCTCAATACTACCAAAGGGTTCCAGTTCTTTTACAATTTCCTTTAGGTGTACGGCACTGTCGATAGTTAGCGATACAGCAACCTCTGAAGTAGTTACCATATCAACCGGTGTACGGTATTTCTCAAATACTTCAAATATCTTTCTCAAAAAACCATAAGCCAGCAACATACGGCTGCTCTTAATACGTATGGCTATAATATTATCTTTTGCAGCCACTGCTTTTACACCTACACTTCCGGCTTTTTCAGTTATTAATGTGCCTTTTGCTTCAGGCTGAATAGTATTCAACAACTTCACCGGCACTTTATATTGTTGAGCAGGCCATATTGAAGCAGGGTGCAAAATTTTGGCACCAAAATATGCCAGCTCTGCAGCTTCATCAAAGCTCATCTGCTCCACCGGTTTTGTTTTCTTAACCACTCGTGGGTCATTGTTGTGCATGCCATCAATATCGGTCCATATTTCACAAACAGAAGCACCAATAGCTGCTGCAATCAATGAAGCTGAATAGTCGCTACCACCACGTTTTAAATTATCTACTTCTCCCCTTGCATTGCGGCAGATATATCCCTGTGTTACAAAAAGTGTTTTGGATTTATGTTTTTTCAAAAGCTGACTCAGTTTTACTTTTATACTTCCTATCTGCGGTTCATCATACTGGTCAATACTCATAAATTCAAGAGCAGGTAATAGCTGGTGCTCAATTCCTTTTTCTTCAAGGTAGATACTGAATAATTTTGTAGAGAGTAATTCGCCTTGTGCCAAGATATCTTTACTTAAAGATTCACTAAATGAAATTTTAAGAATGATGGTTAGAAATTCAAAATGTTCAGCCACCATAGATTTTGCCTTCTCAACAAAAGTTTTATCCTTTAGTAACTCTTTTATAAAAATCTGATAATGTTTTTCTAATTTCTCAATTGCCTGTTTCGCTGATACACGGTCGCCAGCCGCCATAAAACCGCCGATTTCTACCAGAGCATTTGTGGTGCCAGATAATGCCGACAATACTACAATTACCGGTTCGGTTTCATTTGAAGCCATTGATGCAATGTGCTGCATTCTTTCAGGACGGCCTACACTGGTGCCGCCAAATTTCATTATTTTCATTTGTCCCCCCTGCAATAATTTTTAAGGATTTAATAATGGGCAAGCAAGGCCGTAAAGATAGGATACGGAAAATTAAAAAATTAATGATTATATGAACGGGATGCGTGATATATCTATTGCGCCTTTTTTATTCTAATTATTAAACATACAGAATGTGTTTTTAGTTTCTGTAATACTTATCATCATCTAAAAGAACAGTACAATTCTTATCACATTACAATAAGCTGTCAATAGAGAACCGCACACCCAATGTTTTTAAATCTGCTACCACGGCATCAAGCAACGGAATACCATTCTCCATTCTTTCTTTTTCAAATTCTCTTTCGGGATCTCCTGGCACCAACACCTTCTCCTCGCCTGCTATTGTTTTGCAGTTTCTAAACCCCGCAATCCAGTTGTCCATGTGTTGTTTAAATTCTTCAGCAGGGCGAAAAGCATCTATTCTCATGGCACCGAAGAAATGTCCAATCCCTTTTCCGGGTTGTTGTGCCGGCATAGGTACATAAGCAGGAAAAGGGGGAACCCAGGGCGCATAGTTAGCACCACTTAGCAACGCTGAAAATATATCAACCACAGCTCCTAATGCATAACCTTTATGTGAGCCATGTTCTCTATCGCCGCCCAATGGTAGTAATGCTCCCCCTTTTTTTAAAATGGAAGCATCATTACTTGGATTACCCTCTTTATCTTGTACCCAGCCATTAGGTGTTTCCCTGTTTTTTCTTTGCAAAATTTCCAATTTACCATTAGCGGCAGTCGTAGTAGC